>Ga0256826_1000708_pt1 | contig 20408 bp, 14 predicted proteins | sample CV79metaG_FD_185975 | JGI IMG/M metagenome (GOLD analysis project Ga0256826, IMG submission 185975) | Hydrothermal vent microbial communities from East Pacific Rise, Pacific Ocean - CV79 | ecosystem: Environmental > Aquatic > Marine > Hydrothermal vents | place: Pacific Ocean: East Pacific Rise...
TTATATGTGATTATTTTCATTTTATTTTTGTGTTAAATATTGGTTTTTACTTTGCTTTTATTATTCTTAAAAACCAAGGTATAAATAGCCTTGGCTCATGTATATATTTTGCATTAATTACACATTAACATATCGAGTAAACATATGATTATTTCCAAACGCTAAAATACCATATTTTACAATTCCTATTTTTAATAACAATATATATCCTCATAATTAAAAATCAAAGATTAGCTAAAAGTAAAATTACTATTGCCTTTATAATTATATTGTCAGTATTTGTAACTTTGCCAACTGATAGAAAAGCCATGAAAATCCGTTTACAATTAAGCAAACCTACAAGTGAAGAATACTTGATGATTGGTATTTCATCATCTTGGAAGGATTATCAGCTTTCCTATTATTTGAACAAACATTTTCAAACATTATTTTTGAAACAAGCAGATATTCCATTTTATAACAGACAAGGTTTAATTGGAACATTTCCTTTTTACTACTTTCATAATGATGATTTAAGAATGGATTATTACCTTTTTGCAAATAAAAATGAACAATCAATAGCTATTCCAAATTATAGACATTTTGAATATTTTTTACTTTTCAAACTCTCCTCCTATTTAATACCTATTACGGATATATTAAAAGAGCTTCGACAAATTGCAGGAATAAGTGCAGCCCTTCAAATTCCTTTAATTACATTAAAAAATTTGCCTGAAATACTTGAAGATATTGAATTACATCTTTTGGATATATCTAGCAGTATACAAAGGAGACAAACAGAAAAATGGCTGTGGTAATTTAATATTTGTTTTATTGATCCAAAAGATGTCTCGATTGAAAATTTGCCCAATCAATAAATATTGATTTTTGTTGGGGACTTAGCGCTTTTCCAGGATTATGTTTCAAGTACTTTTCTGGTGGCATTTCTCCTTCTGTTAATACTTCAGCTATATCCTTTAATTTACCAGATCTTTTAATTGTACTATACTCATTCCCTATTTTATCAAAATCTAATTTCTTTTTTGCCTTGTTGTTTTTGGAGTTGGTATTGTGACATTCATAACAAGAGTTTTTTATAATTGTATTAATTTTTCCAGGAACCCGATACTCAACTTTTCCTTCTGGTATTAATAAATTATCTTGTTCAATAACTTCTAATGTGAAATTGCTCAATAGTAAAACGCTAGATATTCCAGCTAAAATTAATGTTCGTGTTTTCATTCTTTTATTCTTTGTTATTTTTTTTAAAAATCAAAATTAACAAATGTGTAAGTATAATAATGGATTAACTAATATTTAATAGATTCTTTTTAAAGGCTAATACTTTATCCATTTCTAATCACATAAATTTCTCAAAAAGCCTCACCTTTTTATTATAACGCTTCCTTCCTCTCTGAATAACAGTGTGTTAAAAATTATTTCCGTTTTAAGAAGATGTTTTTCTATTTTAGACTTATTGCTTATAACAAGTATAAACGCTCAGAAAACTAAAATATAGCAGAATAATGCATTTATAAAAAGAAATATTAATATTATACTATATTAGGTTTAAGTATATATAATAAACTTGAGTGATTTGGAGGATCTATTCTTCCTTTTAAATTTGAGAGTAAACCAATAAAAAACGCCTTTAGAAAATAGAAAGGGTTTTTCTTATATTTTTCTGAAAGCAGACTTACATAGTATGAGTCAAAAACCATAGGTCTAATTTCTTCAACATGAAAGTTATATTCCTCAAAAAGTTTTTTTACATTGGTTTTATTAAAATGATAAAGGTGGCGAGGAACATCAAAACCAGCCCAATATTTTCCGTAATAAGCGGCATCCCAACTTTCCAAATTTGGTAAAGCTATAAACAAATAGCCGTTATGTTTTAATAATCTTTTTAAATCTTCCATACGGCTTTTTAAATCAGAAACATGTTCTAAAACATGCCACATAGAAATAACATCAAATGAATGGTTTTCAAATTCATTAATATATGAAGGGTCAAAAACTTTTAAATCATACTGATTTTTTGCGAATTCTCGGGCAGTACTATCTGGTTCTATTCCTTTGCATAACCAACCCCTTTTTTTAAACTCGTATAAAAACTGTCCTGTTGCACAACCAATATCTAATATTTTGTTTCCTTCTTTACGCTTACTTATTAACTCGTACTTTTGTGTTAAAGTATATTTTCTAATGCTTTGATATAAGTATGCAAACATTCCTTTGTTAGCATTGCTATGAGATATATAATCTGTGCTCTTATAATAAGCTCCTAAATTTCCTTCTTGTGGTCTTGGATTGGTAAAATGGAAACCACATTTTTTACATTTAGATATCCCAAACTCTTCTTGAGACAAGAAAAAGTCTTTTGTTTTAAAAGCAGTATCAAGTTTAAACGAGCCACAAATTGGGCATTTTTTTACAATTTCCATTTTTTGTTCCACGTGAAACAGTATTTTAATATTATTATCTGCCTAGAAAAACTAGGAGAACACTTACATCTGCAGGACTAACTCCGCTAATTCTACTTGCCTGACCAATTGTTCTAGGTTTTACTCTTTTTAATTTCTCTCTAGCTTCATAAGACAAAGAAAGTAATTTATCATAGTCAAAACTATCCTTTAATAAAATATCCTCATATTTTTTTAACTTATCAGCTATTTCTTTCTCCTTTTCAATATATCGATTATACTTTAGTAATATCTCAACTTGTTCGATAACTTCAATAGTGAAAGAAGAATTATTTATTATATAATTTTCCAAATCAGTAGAACAATCAATCATTCCAGATAAACTAACTTGAGGTCTGAGTAAGACTTGGGAAAAACGTATTTTTTGCTTTAATGCTTGACTTCCTACTCTCAAAAGATATTCATTTATTTCATGTGGAATAGCGCTATTATTACTCAAATATTTAATTAAATCATCAACTGCTTTTCTTTTTTCCTGTACTAAAAGCAATCTCGATTTAGAAGCTAAACCAATCTTATATGATTTTTCAGTAAGTCGAAAATCTGCATTATCTTGACGTAAAAGAATACGGTATTCAGCTCTACTGGTAAACATTCTATATGGTTCGTCAACACCTTTAGTTATTAAATCATCAATTAATACTCCTATATATGCATCGCTCCTTGAAAGAATGAAAGCATCTTTTCTATTAACTTTTAGATGAGCGTTAATTCCAGCCATGAGCCCCTGTGCAGCCGCTTCTTCGTAGCCTGTAGTTCCATTTATTTGACCGGCAAAGTATAATCCTCCAATTAGTTTAGTTTCTAATGTAGCATTTAATTGCATAGGGGGAAAATAATCATACTCAATAGCATAACCCGGACGAAATATTTTAGCTTTTTCGAAACCGGGTATTTGTTTAAGAGCTTTTAATTGAACATCATCCGGTAATGAGGAGGAGAAACCATTTATATAATATTCAATTGTTGACCACCCTTCGGGTTCAACGAATAATTGGTGTTGGTTTTTTTCGCTAAATCTTTCAATTTTATCTTCAATACTAGGACAATATCTTGGACCTACTCCACCAATTCTACCAGTAAACATAGGAGAAAACTGGAAACCGGTTTTTAGAGTATTATGAACTTTTAGATTGGTATAGGCTAAATAGCAAGATCTTTGTTTTACGAGTTTAGGGCTATCTAAAAAACTAAATTTGCCTGGTGTTTCATCACCCGGTTGTTCTATCAATTTTGAATAATCAATTGTTCTTCCATCAACTCGTACAGGTGTTCCTGTTTTCATTCTGGCTGATTCAAAACCAAGTTTAACCAATTGTTCTGTAATTCCAACACTTGCTCGTTCACCCATTCTACCACCCAAAAGGACTTTGTCTCCAATAAACATCTTTCCATTTAGAAAAGTGCCATTTGTTAAAACAACAGTTTTTGCTTTTATTTCTTGTCCCATTTGGGTCTTTACTCCAGCAATTTTATCATCTTCAACCAATAATTCAACGACCTTATCTTGCCAAAAATCTAAATTTTTTGTTTCTTCCAATAAATTACGCCACTCCTCAGAGAAACGCATACGATCACTTTGAGCTCTAGGACTCCACATTGCAGGGCCTTTGGACCGATTTAGCATTCGAAACTGAATCATACTTCTATCGGTTACAATAGCACTATAACCTCCTAAAGCATCAATTTCACGCACAATTTGTCCTTTAGCTACACCTCCCATAGCAGGATTACAACTCATTTGGGCAATTTTATTTAAATCCATTGTAATCAATAAAGTACTTGATCCCATATTTGCTGCTGCAGCTGCTGCCTCTGATCCGGCGTGCCCAGCACCTACAACGATAACGTCATACTTTTGAAACATTTCAAATTTTTGTTCCACGTGAAACTGTTTTTATATGTAAAAGGTATTATATATTAAGAATAATCGACTTCTTAATTAAGGCAGCAAAGATAGATAATAATCTTCTTTAGTTGTCATTTCTATTTTTTGTTGAGGCATCTTATCTTTATAACCAAATAAATGGAGTAAACCGTGTATTATGATTCTCAAAATTTCTGTAGAAAAATCTACATTATTTATAGTAGAATTTTCTAATACTCTATCCAAGCTTATATATATTTCGCCAATAATTATATTATTCTGGTTATAGTCAAAAGTAATAACGTCGGTAAGAGTATCATGATTTAAAAACTCGCGATTTAAAACCAATAATTCTTGATCAGTTAAAAATGTATATGATAATTTTCCGAGGATGAATCCCTCATGTGAAATACACTCTATCAACCATTTATTCAACAGAGATTTACTAGGAATTTTTAAAGAAGGATGAAGCTTACGGAATTGAATATTCAACTTAATGAGCTTTTATAGGTTTTTCATTAGTTTTAAAGTAAGCTTGTAAAGATTTAACCCTAGAAACAGCAAGTTCTTTATTAATACTACTAATTTTAAAACCTAATTCAACAGAACCTGATTTTCTATCATATTCAATAAAATCTGTTAGACTCTTCATTAAATACAAACCGTGACCAATATTCTCATATTCCACAATATTAATATCAGTAGGGTCGGGGTAATTATTAAAATCAAAGCCTGCTCCATGATCTTTAACAGTAAAAAACAATCCTTTATTCTTAGCCTCAAATACTATTTCAACCTTAAATTGCTCATTCTCCTTATTACCATGAACAATACTATTAGTTACTGCTTCACTTAAAGCAACAAGAATATTTGAATAATAATTACTATTTACGTTATAAACATCGGAAATCTGCTCAACGAAGGCCTCCAATTTATGCAGCTCAGAAAGCTTTGAATTAATACTTAATTTTTTATTTCTCAACATCATCATCAATATTATCAAACTTATAAAAATATTTGTCCACTTTCTTTTTATAATAGTTGTTAAAATCCAGCGGCAAAGTTTTCATCAAATTTAATTCTTTTTCTTTAATATCCTTATACTTTAAAAACTCTTTTGGGTTACTTCTTTTTAGATTTTTTCCCTCTTTACTTTTTCTTTTCTTTTCTTTCTCTCTTTCTAGCTCAGCTTTTTCAGCTTTTAAAAGTCTTGTAAGTATACTTTGTTGTCGATTTAAAGTTTCTCTATTAATTATTTTATTTACCAAATCATGTTCAGTTTTCTCCATTTCCTTTATCAAAGCATCTAATCCTCCCGGTTTTACACCTTGTTCTTCAAGCATTTTTTGTTGATAATCATCCATCATTCTTCTAATTCGAGCTTGTTCTGCAGCCATTCTAGCAAATTGCTCACTCATTCCTTTTCCTGTTTGTCCTGTTTTACCCTTTTTCTTACCACTTTTTTGCAGTTTCTGCAAAGCTTTCATTTGATTGTTTAATTGCTGTTGCAACGATTTCATACTTTTAGAACTGGATTTCCCTTTCCCGGGTTTAGGACATGAACTAGATTTACTACCAGATTTTCCCTCCATCATATTTTGCATCATCTGCTGCATATTTTTCAATGCTTCATTCAACATTAAAGCCAATTGATTATAAGAAGTCATAATAAATTGTTGTTCTCTAAGCGCTTCATTTTTTTTATGAGCTTCTAAAAAATCTGTTGTGCTTTTCAATCTATAGTCAACTTTATTATATTCTTTAACAATAAATGCCTGTACAGAAGGTTGCCGCTTTGCCAGGCTTTTTAAAGAATCTTTAACTGCTTGAGATTTACTTTCCATATTAAATTGTTGCCTAACCAAAAGGTTATAAGCAGGATCCATATCTTCTAATCCGGCAAGGCTATCCATAATATTTTCCTGAAGAACACTAAGTTTAATTAATTGGTCTAATATTCTACGAAGTAATTCCATATCTTCACCAGCTTGTTCCATGGCATTGCTTTCCATATCCATTTTCAAATCATTAGCCATTTTTTCCATCTCGTCGGCAGCTTTCTTTTGCCTGTCGGCAGCTTTATCCATTTTCTTATTATTCAGCTTTTCTCCAGCATCTTTTTGTAAACTATCTATTTTTTGCTGTAATTCTTCTTTTTTATTGAAATTATTAGGTTCTTCTAAATCTTTATTCAAGCTATCCAGCTTATTTAATTCTTTTTGGATGTTTTTAAAAGCATTATCAATACTATCCTGTTTTAGCATTAAATCTTTAGCTTTATTTTTGTTCTCTTTTATACTTTTTTTTGCTAATTCTTTTTGTTTTTTAGCAAGATTATTTAAATCATCTATACTTTCTTCCAATCTCATTTCAAACTCCAATTGCTTAAATAATTCCATATTTCTATCCAACTGGTCTTCCAACTCTTGAGAAGTCATTTCCATTTTTTCTAATAATTCCTGAGAATTTTCCTTATTCATTTCATCAAGCATTTTTCGAAGCTCGTCCATTTTCTGCTTGGTTTCTTCATCTAAAACTTGATTAAAGAGCTCTTGTAACTGTTCTTGTTTCTCAATAATTCTTTCGTTTTGATTAAGCTCTGATGATTCATTATTAATGTTTCTATTTTGTTTTTTTAGATTTTCAATCTTTTTTTGCAACTTTTCTTGTTCCTTTAACAGATTTTCCATCTTCTTTTTATCCTCCCAAGATAAAAGATCTTTATTCACTAATTCCTTTTTAAAACTCTTTATTTCTTTATGCAAATTCCGAAGCTCTTTCAAACTTTCCTTTATATCAGATTTTAGACTATCAGCATGATTGTTTCTTTTTTCAAGTAACTCTTCTTGACTATCAAAGTGATAAATTTCTTTTTTTGAGCTAGCAGATTTATAATTATTTATTCTATCATTATCATATACTTTAAAGTAAAAACTTACATCTGTACCTTTTGCTATATTCAACTCATTAAAATCATAATAATGGTAAAATATTTGTGGTTTAGTAAAAGCGTTGATTGCAATATTTTTTACTATTTGTTTATCAACTAATTCAATAATAAATTCTAGTTTTGAAAACCCATAATCATCATCAATATAACCATTAAAATAAATCAATTTATTATTCAAACTATCTTTTACTAAATCTACTTTAATGCTAGGATATTCATCTTTAATAACATGAACTGTCCAAGCAATAGAATCACTTTTATTCAGATATTGATTTGAAGCAAATATTTTATAATCACTAGTTTTAAAAATAGTATCTTCAATAATATATTTGTTTGTTTTAATTTTACTTAAAAAGGGAGTAGTATTCTTTTCTACTAATAAACTATCGCAATTACTTGTACGTATTTTCCATTTCAATATGCTACCTTCAGGCACTTTAATATCACCAATATTAGTTTCTGTTCTAGGCACTAGTTGTGTATATTTTGGTTGTGTAATCTCTACCAAAAAAGAGCTAAAACTAGCCTTTGGAAACACTTGTAATTTATATTTATTGGAACGAAAATCAATTTCGTCGCTCATAGTAAAATCTAAAGTATTTCGTAGGTTTTTAAAAATATATTGAAAATGATTACCACTTTTCTTATTCATTAAATATCTACTTTTTTGATAAGTAATAAATAATTTTTCTGGCAACTCTTCTCCATATATTTCAATATTTAGTTCAAAATCTTCTTTTTGAAAAGCTTGCAACTTATCATTTAATATATTAATGCTGAAGGCTTGTGGTTTTTCAAATTCCTTTTGATATTGAAATAATCTTTGTGTAGGTTCTTTCACAAACTGTGGTTGTATAAACCAAGTAAGTAAAAGTATAATTATTGGAATCAGTAAATATTTTAAATATTCTATATTAGTTTTAAAATCTATAACTTTTAAAATAGGTAATGCTCTTATATTTTTAGCCTTTTGAGATATCCCAGCTTCTATTAATTGTCTTTGTTCCGAACTAACATTTTTAAGATCTTTAAGTTGAAGTATATTGCTAAGTTTATCTCTAACTTCAGGGAAATGTTTTCCAATTATTCTTGATGCATCCTGATGATTTAAATGCTTCGATAATCTGAATAAAGCCAATAAAGGATTGACAATAAACCGATAAAGTACAGCAAAGAAAATAAACAAATAGGTATAAACAAGTATGGTTCTAACTTGAGCTGAAAAATGAGCAAAATACTCGCTTATAGCAAGTATAATGAACAAACTTAACGAAACCAAAAGTAAATAGAGAAAGCCTTTAATAATAAGATTTTTATAATACTTACTAATAAAGGCATCTAGTTTACTGATAATAATTTCGTAATTATTCAAGGGCAAACACTGTATTTACAGATTACAAATTTTTACAATAATAAAATTATTTTTCTGATTATTCTTCTATATCTTCCATTTCACCATTGGAATCTTTATCCAAATCTTCCGTTTCATCAACAATTTGATGATTATTTTCAAAATTTGAAATAGGTGTCAAATTATCAGGTATTTTAGTAGTATCGTCACCTTCTTCAAAAAGAGGAAACACATCTAAAACAGGGCTTAAACTAATGGCAGGAATATCAATAGGAACCATCATAGCTTCCATTGCTTGCTCAACTCTTTCATAGGTTTGCAACACACTATTGGCAGCAACTAATAAATAATTAGTTATTTTACTAATCTTACCACTATCGTCGGAAACATCTTCCCAAGTTACTTTTGCTTTATACCAATATTGACCATCTTCGTAATTAATAATTTCTGAAAAATTTGTTTTAGAAATTCCAGAAACCATAATATCTGCATTACCATATTGTTCCATCATCTCAAAAATACGAGTTTCTGCCTCAGTAAAATTTATGGCTTCCACCAAATATGTTTCGCTTGCACGTATTTGTTTTCCGTGCTCATCAATTTTTTGATATTTAACTTTACAACTAAACCAAGTTTGCATATTCTTTAATGTTTATTATTTAGCGCAAAAATACTAAAAGGATTATCAATCTTACAGATAATTATATATCTATTATAACTTCATTAAAACATAAACTTCCAATCTTTTCAACATCACATCCATTTCAATATGAAATATTTATGATATATTTAAACACCTGTTAATAAATGAAACTCTACTTTACTAACAAAAATTGTTAATTAAGTGTTGATTTTATGTTTATAAAACTTAATAAAAATGGCTTTATCAACACTATTAGCAAGGTTACACAAAAACACAAAAAGTTATCATAATTTTTCATGAATTATAAACTCTATTTTAACAATTATTACACTAAATAATTAAAATAATTGTCGACAATATACTTATGAACATCTTGTTAAAATAAATACTAAATATTTGATTTAATGGAGAATTGATATGTTTACAAATACTGATAAATACATCTTATTGTAAAAGTCAAGAGCTAAGACATAATTTTATAACGATATTAACAGCCTTATATATTAATATTATATTTTCTTTATAAATAAAAAGATTAATTAATATTAATATACATTGTGAATAATGATAAATATCTGTTTTATCAATTTGAACTTTGTGTAAATTTGCATCGAAGAACACAAATACAGAAAACATGAATTATATCGACGAAATCAATAAACTACGAAAAGAGAAGAATGCTATTATTTTAGCTCACTATTATCAAACACCAGATATTCAAGATATTGCTGATTTTATTGGAGATAGTTTGGCATTAGCTCAAAAAGCTGCTGAAACCAATGCTGAAATGATTGTTTTTGCCGGGGTTCACTTTATGGCTGAAACGGCTAAAATTTTAAATCCTCATAAAAAGGTTCTTTTACCTGATTTAGAAGCTGGATGCTCTCTAGCTGCCAGTTGTCCACCAAAAGATTTTACTAAATTTATGAATGAACATCCTGATCATATTGTACTTTCATACATCAATTGTACTGCAGGAATAAAAGAACTTTCAGATATTATTGTAACCAGTGGTAATGCTATTCAAATTGTAGAATCGTTTGACAAAGATCAAAAAATCATTTTTGCACCTGACAAAAACTTGGGAGGATATATTAACAATTTAACCGGAAGAAAAATGGTATTGTGGGATGGAGTTTGTGAGGTTCATGATTTATTAAATACAGAATCTATCATCAAATTAAAAATAGAAAACCCTAATGCTGAATTAGTAGCACATCCTGAGTGTGATGGTCCTGTATTGGCTTTGGCAGATATGGTAGGTTCAACAAATGCTATGTTAAAGTATACACAGAAGAGTAAGTCCAAGAAATTTATTGTAGCCAGTGAGACGGGCATTTTACATCAAATGCAAAAAAATTCTCCCGATAAAGAGTTTTTGGTTGTACCAAAAGATGAAAATTGTAATTGTAATGATTGCCCTTATATGAAGCTCAATACTATGGAGAAACTATATAGGTGTTTGAAAGACGAAAGTCCTGAAATAAATTTAGCAATTGATGTTATGGAACGCGCTAAAAAACCTATAGTTAAAATGTTGGATATTAGTAAAGAGTTAGGATTGATTTAAAATATAGAATATATTTTATTCATTTTGTCACCTTATATTATTAGAGTATGATTTTCTACTAGGTTTAAATTATTAAAACAATAACTAATGCTTAGCGTGATAATAGGCGGCTCACGATTGTATTCGTTATAACATGAAATAGAAACACTAGATGTAAACCGGTGTTTAGTAGATGAAAAAATATCTCGAATTTGTAATGTAGCAGATAGTTTAATATACACTATATCTTTAAAAAGAAAAAGCAAAAAAATTAATTGTTTAGAAGCGCTTAATCAGAAAACGTTAATAGTGGGCCTGCCTACTTCAGGCAGGGTTATAGTATTTTTGAATATTAAGCGTTTTTGGAAAGTGCTAATTAAGGGTTATTTATTTCTGCTTTAGGACCTAAATAATACCACCAATTAAGAAACAAACATAAGCCATAATAAATAGCAAAACCATACAGAGCATATTCTGCATGTCCGGCTTTTACTTGCTGACCAAAAACTTTTGGAATAATAAAAGCACCATAAGCTGCTATGGCCGAAGTCCAACCAAGAACAGGCCCTGCTTTTTCTTTACTAAAAATATACGGGATACTACGGAAGGTAGAACCATTTCCTATTCCAGTAGTTAAAAATAGCACCATAAAAGCAGTAAAGAAAGGCCACCAGAAAATTTCGGGAGTAGCACTACCTTTTGCTTGAACAACGTAGTAAGCTACAGTTAATGCCGCAATAATTTGAAAGATAGTACTCCACATGGTTACTTTTGCGCCGCTATTTACTTTATCTGATAATATACCACCCACAGGACGAATAAGGGCACCAATAACAGGACCTAAGAAAGCCCAGAGCATAATATTAGGAGCATTTGGATTTGCCCACTCTGGATCTAAGGGATTTGAATACACAAAAATATCTTGTGCCAGTTTTGGAAAAACCATTGAATAACCAATAAAAGAACCAAATGTCATGGTATAAATAATTGTCATGATCCAGTTATGCTTATCGCTAAGAATAGAGAATTGTTTTTCCAAATTTCCCTTTATTTCACCAGGCGTGGCGAATTTCATTAGCAATACTGAAAGGATGACAACTAAAGGTAAAACAATCCACATAGATGCGTTCTTCATTCCCCAATTGGCCCAAGGAATTCCAATGAGCATATAAGCGCCAACAGCAGCAGCAACTAATCCTAATACAACCATGTACAGGGTTTTGGATATCCCTTTGGCTGTATTAGGAAGGCTAGGTGTACCAGTTGAAACATTGTTCATTCCGAAGAATGCACTTATAGTTGCAATAGCAATGAGAGGTACCCACACCCATGCTGCGTTTTGAAGTCCTTCGAAGGGAGCCCCTTTTGCTGTAGCAATTGAACCTGCAGTTCCACCAAATAATGAAAATGTAACCACTAATGGTATTAATTTTTGCATAACCCCAACACCTAAATTACCTAGTCCGGCATTCATACCTAGGGCATAACCCTGCATCTTTTTAGGAAAGAAAAAACTGATATTACTCATGGATGAAGCAAAATTTCCACCACCAAAGCCTGATAGTAATGCCATTACGGCAAAAAACATATAAGGTGTGTTGATATCAGCTAATGCCATGCCTGTTCCTATTGCTGGAATAATTAGTAAAGCAGTAGTAACGAAAATCACATTTCTACCCCCACCAATAGATATTAAAAAAGAATTGGGTAATCGGAGAGTTGCGCCTGCCAAACCAGCAATAGCAGGTAAGGTATAATAAAGACTATTTATCTCTTTTAGAGCAGCTATATATTCTGTAGTGCCTGAAGTAAGACCATCTAATAAGCCAAAATTAAAACCAAACTCTTTCATGTATTTTATAAGAACTCCCCACATAATCCAAACTGAGAATGCAAGCAATAATGCAGGTATAGATGACCAAAGATTTTTAGTTGCTATACTTTTTCCTGTGGAATTCCAAAAACTAGAGTCTTCTACATTCCATTCTTTTATATTTACTTTTTTTGACATCGTATATTTTTAAATTATTAAGCTTTTTTTTCTAGTTGTCTAATAGCTTCTGGAGCTTCTTTACTTACTATATCATGGGATACTTTGTTCATTAACCATAAACTAATTATGGAAACAAAAAAGATAAACATCCAGCAGCTGGTCCATAGGCCAGTATATTCCAATAGGTATCCAAAGATTACTGGGCCTACAAATCCACCAAGGCCTCCTAATACACCTACCATTCCTCCAACTACTCCAACTTCATCTGGGAAATAATCTGGTATAAATTTATATACTGCAGCCTTTCCAATACCCCAAACGCTGCCCAATAGAATTACTATAATAACAAATACCCAAATATTGGCTTGAAAATAGATATTGGAGATTCCTTTTGCCAATAGCTGTTTTTTACTTACAACTTCTCCTACTTCTACTTGTACTTCATGCCAAGTATTTTTAACGGGTAGAATAAGGTTTTGATCATCGAAGACGTTTGCTTCATTGGTTCGTTTAACTAAATCGTATTTTTTGGAATCTATTTGTATATAATCAGAAGTAATTTCTGTAACAGTACCACTTGCCTTAGCCATGATTCCACGACCAGGAGAGTATATATCCATGCGAGGCACTATGAGCATCAGGCTTCCTAAAACAGTTATTCCAAGTACCCATTGCATAACTGTTCTGGCGCTAAATTTATCAGACATCCACCCACCTAAAGCTCTTATAATACCAGAAGGAAGGCTAAACATGGAAGCAAATAATGCTGCGGTTACCAAAGGCATAGTATAAACACTTACAAAATACGGAACCAACCATTGGGCAAACGCTACAAACATACCAAACACCAAAAAATAATATAAACCAAAACGCCAAACTCTAATATCTTTTAGCGGCTTCAACATCATTTTTATATGACGATTAGAAGAAGCAGGTTTTTTGTTTTCAGTAAAAATGAAGAATAGAATACCCATTATTAAAAGAGATACTCCGTAAACTATGGGGAGGGTTCTCCACCCTTCTAAATTGCTAGCATCATTTGTGAAATTATTAAGTAGAGTAGGTGCAAATAAAGTAGTAATGGCAGCACCTGCATTTCCAGCTCCAAAAATACCCAAAGCTGTTCCCTGTTTTTCTTTTGGATACCAAACAGAAGAGAAGGCAATACCAATGGCAAAACTAACACCCGTAAATCCAAAACCGAAACTACAAAGAGCAAATCCTAGGAAGCTATCAACTGTTGATAATAGAAACATTGGGATAGCGCTTAAAATCAATAATGTTCCGTAAACTGGCTTGCCTCCAAATTTATCGGTGAGAATACCTGCTGGTAATCTAAAAATTGCTCCAGTTAATACAGGAATTCCCATGAGCCAACCAAACTGTACCGGCGACCAATCGAATACCTGATTGTCAATTAAAAAAGTAACCAATACACCATTTAGCATCCATGCAGCAAAGCATACGGTAAATGCCAATGTATTAAAAAATAAAATTTTGTGGGAACGTGATGTAGCTATAGCTTCCATATTACTTTATCATTAATTATTTTTCGATTTTACTCCTGGGAAAATTCTTTTCGAACTGCGAATAGTTTTTCTGTCTCTATTCCAAAAAACCAACTGAGGATCTCTCCAATAATAGCTTATAGGAAATACCATAAAGTGGCTAAATCGTGTAAAAGGGATGAGTCCTACAAGTGTAAATGCTGATATTACGTGAGCTTTCACCATAAAAGGCATTTGAACAAGAGCATCAATATCAGGCGATAAAAACAGAATTGATTTTAAATAAGGAACCATTGTAGATGCGTACCAAGATGAACCCCAGCGAAAAAATAAGGCTATCCATATTCCTGTAACTACTTGTACAAATATGACGATATATACTAGAATATCTGCTTTAGAAGTTAGGATACGAACTCGTTTATTATTCAATCTTCTATAAATTAATAGAATAACTCCAAGAAGAGCAGAAAACGAAAATATAAGAGCGCTTACTTCAAGAACGAGCAAACGAACGTGAATTCCGTTCCAGGCTATTACAGTTTTAGGAAATAGAAAGCCAATAAAATGTCCTGATAAAATAATAACTATACCCCAGTGAAAGGGCTGGCTTCCCCAAAATAAATTCTTGCCTTCCAAAAATTGAGTGGAAAGAGAAGATACCTGAAAACTCTTTTGATTATATTTATATGCCCATCCTATAATAAAAATGAGTAATGTAGCATAAGGTAAGCCAATAAAAAGAAAATAATTCATAATCTAAGTTTTAAAAATTTACACTTTGCATTTTTCGGGGTTTACATAATCCCGGACTACAGCCCCCTTGTTTTCTGAAAAAGTCTTTTGATGAAACTTCCGGTATAGTTATTTGGCCATAATCTAATCCTACAAAATCGGTCTCTAACATTAATAATAAAACTTCGAGAACTTTGTAATAAATATTTGTTTTATCTAAAAATGTTTTAATCATTTGCTTTACAGCTGGTATTAATACAGAGAAAGCAAGCTCTTCAGCAAATTCGTGATCTTCTATTTTAGGGAGGAGATAAAGCATGTTTGGCAAATAATCTCCAAGTTCACTTCCGCAGTCGTTATTAGCTTTTTTATGTTCACTTTGAATATTTACCAAAAACTCTCCTCGTTTATAATCCTCGCCAAATAAAATATAGCCTACATCAATATTACATAATGCTTTTACTTCAAAGGTTCGAACAAAATATTCTTGCAATTCCTGAATGGATTTTGTGTTGATAAAGCTTTCAAATTCTGATAAAGAGTCAGCTGTTTGAGGATAAACACTAATTAGTTTATTTCTAATTGATGCAATTTTGTTTCCGAAGTCTTTCTCCGGATAATCAAACATTTGAGCTATTAAAGTATATTGTGTCATCATTATAGTCCTCTATTTGGTTTTTCAAGAAACCCAAATCCTGTGTTTCCTTTGGTGTCTGCTGTATTCTCTATCATTTCGTTGGCTTCTTCACGATGGGCATCTGGAATTACAAACCTATCGGCATGTTTTGCTAACGATGTCAAACGGAATATTGCATCAGCTATATCGGTATCAAGACTAGTGCTATCAAGAGTTTGTTTAACTTTTTCTTTACTAACATCTCCCACTGTAACATCTCTACGGTGCATTCTCACAGCCATCATTTTTCTTAATATGGCGACAATGATTTTTGTATCTCCATTTGAAAATAGACTCGCTAAATACTTCATAGGTATTCTTGTATTTTGGGCGTCGCTCCATAGTTCTTCCGAAATGCTTTCGTAGTTTCCGTTATTCGAGCTTCCCATAACAGGTAGCAAAGGTGGCACATAAAACAGATTAGGTACTGTTCTAAACTCAGGATGTAGAGGTAGAGCAAGTCCCCATTGTTTTACAAATTTGTAAACAGGAGATTTCTGTGCTGCTTCTAAAGTAGAATCGGCAATTCCATTGGCTTTTGCTGCTTTAATTACTTCCTCATCAAATGGGTCTAAATAGATTCCCATCTGTGCTTTTAGTAAATCTTTTTCATCACAAGAAGCTACTTCTTCAATTTTATCGGCATCGTAGAGCATAACACCTAAATAGCGGATTCTACCCACGCAAGTATGCATACACGCAGGTACTTGGCCTGTTTCTAATCGAGGGTAGCATAAAATACATTTCTCTGATTTTCCATTGCCCCAATTATAATAAGCCTTTTTATAAGGACAAGCAGTAACGCATTTTCTCCAAGCTCTACATTTCTTTTGGTTGATAAGAACCACTCCATCTTCTCCTCTTTTGTAAACTGCACCAGACGGGCAAGAAGCCACACAAGCAGGATTTAGACAATGATTACAAATACGCGGAAGATAAAACATCACCATTCTTTCCAGCTGAAACATAGCTTCCTGCTCTGATTCTGATAGGTTCTTAAGATTTACATCTTTTCTGGCATAATCGGGCGAGCCACCAAGATCATCGTCCCAGTTGGGTCCTGATTTTACATTCATTTTTTCGCCGGTAATTAAAGAAATAGGTTCGGCAACAGGTTGGTCTGTACCCTCTTTAGCGTCAAATAGGTTATTATAAGTATAGGTCCAAGGTTCGTAATAATCATCAATTAGTGGAAGGTATGGGTTGTGGAATAAGTCGTTCATCGCTTTAGTTTTTCCACCACTCCTTAGAGTAATACCTTTATTTTTAGCTTGCCAACCACCTTTGTATATATCTTGATCTTCCCATTTGCTAGGGAATCCTGTTCCTGGTTTTGTTTCAACATTATTCCACCACATATATTCTGCACCTTTTCTGTCTGTCCAAATATTTTTACATGCTATGGAACAAGTATGGCAACCTATACATTTATCTAAGTGGAAAACCATTGAAATTTGTGACCTTATATCCATTTTATATTTTTTTTAATTCTATAAATGATTTCTAATTAATTGATGCTTACAAATAACTATTAGCTAAATGAAAGCAATACTCAAAATTTAAATATTAACTTTCGTCAGTTTTTGAACATAAACAAAAGTGTCTCTATTCACACCTACTGGTCCCCAATAGTTGAAATGATAAGTGAATTGACCATAGCCTCCTGCCAAAAGGTTGGGTTTTAAATGGACTCTTGTTAAACTATTATGTCCACCACCTCGTCTATTTTTTCTGGTTTCTGATTTAACCGATTGGTAGGTTCTTTCTGGCGAATGATAAATCATACAAATACCTTTAGGTAAGCGAGCCGTAACACAAGCACGTGTAACAAAAGTTCCGTTATCATTATGAACTTCTACATGGTCATTGTCTTTTATTCCCATTTCGGCAGCATCTTCTTCACTAATCCAGCAAGGAACTTCTCCTCTTGAAAGGGTGAGCATTCTTAAAGTATCGCCATAAGTTGAGTGAATATGCCATTTACCGTGTGGGGTTAACACATTAAGCATTTTTGCTTTTCCCGATTTAATGGTTTTCCTCAATTCACCAAATGATTCTGGGGTAGGAGAAGGTTTAAAGGTGGGCAAATGCTCACCAAATTTGATATAGCTTTCGTGATCAAGATAAAAGTGTTGGCGACCTGTAAGTGTTCTCCAAGGAACTAATTTTTCAATATTATAAGTATAGGCAGCGTATGCACGTTTGTCATTCATTAATCCCGACCAAAAAGGCGTATTATTATACCTACGAGGTTGTGCTTGTAAATCTTTATAATTTAGTTTTAAGTCTTGACTACCTTCGCTAAGGTCAGTTAACTTTAAACCGGTACGTTTTTCGGCTCCTTCATAAGCTCTTTGGCTTAATTTACCATTGGTTAATGATGATAAATGTAAGATCGCATTAACGGCTTCTTCATCATCTTTTAATGAGGGATATTCTTTCCCATCTACTTTTTGTATATGGTCTTTGTCTCTTACTAATTCATCATAGAAATCGCCACATTGAAAACTATTTCCATGAGCTCCTAGGCCATTTTTCTTAACGTTGTCACCTAAGGAAATAAATTTTTCATATATTTTAGTGAAATCTCTTTCTATTATATTGATATTATACATGGATTTGCCAGGGATAGGTTCGCATTCACCTTTTGACCAATCTTTAATCTCAGGTTGAGAAATTTCACCTTTGGTATCGTGCAGAATAGGTACAGTAACAATGTCTTTTATTGGATTTGGTAATTCTGTTTTTGCCAGCTGGCTAGTTACTTTTGCTATTTCTCTAAATATTGCCCAATCACTCTTAGCTTCCCAAACTGGGTTTATAGCTTTAGATAGTGGGTGAATAAAAGAGTGCATATCCGTACTGTTAAGGTCGGCTTTTTCGTACCAAGATGCCGATGGAAGAACAATGTCGGAGTATAAAGCTGAAGTATCCATTCGGAAATTTAAATCTACAATAAGATCCATTTTCCCTTTAGGCGCATCTTTCATAAAGTTTACATCTTCCACCAAATCTTCCGCAACTTCGTCGGCTATTTCATTATGATGAGTACCCAAATAATGTTTCATAAAATATTCGTGTCCTTTTGCACTCGACATCAGCGCATTTCCACGCCATATATACCATATTCTTGGAAAACTCATTTCATTATCAGGATCGGAAACAGAGTGAGTCAACTTCTTGGCTTTTAGTTGATCTACAACATAGTTTTTAATGTCTTCATCTGTTTTGGCACCCGCTTTTTCTGCGTCTTTAGCAATATCTAAATTACTTTTTGTGTATTGAGGATAGAAGGGCATCCAACCATTTTTAACAGACTTGGCTATCATGTCGGCAGTATGCAATTCTGTTAATTCGTTCTTTGGAGTGGTATTGTATTCGGATTGTTTGCCATCGTATCGCCACTGTGACGAATGCATATAATGCCAAATAGGGGCTTGCTGAAAACGAACAGGTCCTTGCCAATCTTTTCCTGACATAATAGCTCCCCATGAGTCGGCAGGAGCTAGTTTTTCTTGTCCCACATAATGGTTTATTCCACCACCATTTCTACCAATACAACCTGTAAGCATTAATGCCATAATACCAGATCGGTATATCAAATTATTATGATACCAGTGATTGATTCCGGCGCCAATAATAATCATACATTTTCCTTGAGTAACTTCAGCAGTACGAGCCCAGTCTTTGGTAAATTGCATTACAGATTTCTGGCTAATCCCAGTAAAAATCTCTTGCCAGGCTGGAGTATAGGCTCCTTTTTTATCATCGTATGATTTTGGGTAATCGCCTTCTAATCCACGATCAACACCATATTGTCCCATTATTAAATCGTAAACAGTTGTCACAGGTACTTTGCCTTCAGCAGTTTCAATATATTTAACAGGAACACCTCTATCTGCATTTAATCCTAGAGCAAATTCAGTAAAATTAACTTGGACAACATCATCGCTACTATCAATAAGAGAAAGAAGAGGATTGTATTTTGTTCCATCTTCTGCATCTTCAAATTTCATATTCCAGTTACCATCTTTTCCGTCCCATCTGTGCCCGGCACTACCACCTGGGCAAACCAGATTACCAGTATCTTCATCAATATTTAGGAATTTCCATTCGCCGTTTTCAATATTGGCAAATTTGCTTACTCTCCCGGCTCTTAACATTTTACCCGGGAAAAATTTCCCATTTTTCTCTGTAAGTTCTACTAAGAAAGGGCTATCGGTATATTTTTTTGTATAATCAATAAAATAGGGGACCTTTTTTTCAAAATGATATTCTTTAAGAATGATATGAGTTACTGCCATCCAAAAAGCACCATCTTGTCCGGCGTTAATGGGCATCCATTCATCGGCATATTTTGCTACCATATTAAAGTCTGGTGAAAATACTACCGTCTTCGTTCCATTATGTCTTGATTCTGCAAAGAAGTGTACATCAGGTGTACGAGTCATAGCCATATTAGAACCCATGGCAGCAATAAACTTGGAGTTATACCAGTCTGCACTTTCGGCTACGTCAGTTTGTTCTCCCCAAATTTCGGGAAAAGCATTCGGTAAATCGCAATACCAATCGTAGAAACTAAGGTTTACACCTCCCATTAATTGTAAAAATCGTGAACCAGCAGCATAGCTCAGCATGGACATAGCCGGAATGGGCGAGAATCCTGTGATTCTATCG
>Ga0256826_1000709_pt1 | contig 20398 bp, 18 predicted proteins | sample CV79metaG_FD_185975 | JGI IMG/M metagenome (GOLD analysis project Ga0256826, IMG submission 185975) | Hydrothermal vent microbial communities from East Pacific Rise, Pacific Ocean - CV79 | ecosystem: Environmental > Aquatic > Marine > Hydrothermal vents | place: Pacific Ocean: East Pacific Rise...
TAAGCTCAGCACAAGCTTCTTTTATACCTTCACAAGCTGCACCAAACTGCCACATAACTTCAGGATTTTCAGGGTTACCAAAGTTAAGACAATCTGTAATAGCTAAAGGTCTTGCACCACTCATAGCTACATTACGTCCAGCTTCAACAGTTGCTGCTGCTCCACCACCCTTAGGGTCGATGTAACAAAAACGAACATTACAATCAGCACTCATTGCAAGAGCTTTTCCATTCTCTTTTACACGAATAACAGAAGCGTCTAACATTCCACCTTTTTTGATAGTGTTAGTTTGAACCATTGAGTCATACTGAGTATAAATCCAAGACTTATCTACAACTTCCATAGATTTTGTAAGTGTCTCAAACGCCGACTGGTTAGAAACTCTGTCAAAATCATTAATAGTTACAGATGCTAAGTCTGCAAGATAAGCAGGTTTACTCATCGGACGATTAAGCTCAGGAGCTTCTTCACTCACTGGGTCAACTGGAACCTCAGCACACTTTTCACCGTGCCAGAATAGTTCCATATTACCAGTTGCAGTCACTTCACCAACTACAGCAGCATCTAAATCCCATTTTTCAAAAATATCAATAATAGCTTGTTCTGAACCTTTTTTGGCACATAAAAGCATACGCTCTTGACTCTCTGAAAGCATAAAGTCGTAAGGAGTCATGTTCTCTTCACGAGCAGGGATTTTGTCAAGGTGCATAATCATACCCGAACCTGAACGTCCAGCCATTTCAAAAGATGAAGATGTAAGACCCGCTGCACCCATATCTTGAATACCAACAACATGATCAGTTTTGAAAAGCTCCATACAAGCTTCTAAAAGAAGTTTTTCTGTAAATGGATCTCCAACTTGAACAGTAGGACGAAGTGATTTTGACTCTTCAGTGAAAGAGTCAGAACTCATTACAGCACCACCAAGACCATCACGACCTGTTTTTGCACCAACATACATTACAGGATTTCCAACACCTTCAGCAACACCGAGGAAAATTTCATCAGATTTTGCAATACCAAGATTAAAAGCATTTACAAGGATGTTACCATTGTAACACTCATCAAAACTTACTTCACCACCAATAGTTGGAACACCCATACAGTTACCATAACCACCGATACCCTCAGTTACACCACGTACTAAGTAACGTTGGTGTGCAGACACTTTGTCATCATTCATAACATTACCAAAACGAAGAGAGTTAAGTGAAGCTACAGGACGAGCACCCATAGTAAATACATCACGCATAATTCCACCAACACCAGTAGCAGCACCTTGATAAGGTTCTATAAAAGATGGGTGATTGTGTGACTCCATCTTAAATACAGCTGCATAACCATCACCTATATCAATAACGCCAGCATTTTCACCTGGACCTTGAATAACCCAAGGAGCTTTAGTTGGAAAGCCTTTTAAGTGCACTTTCGATGATTTATAAGAACAGTGCTCACTCCACATAGCGGAGAAAACACCAAGCTCAACAAGGTTAGGTTCGCGTTTGAGTATCTCTTTAATATGTGTATAGTCTTCTTGACTTAACTTATGGTTTGATAGTTGTTCTTCAATGTTTTCTAGTTGTTGGCTCACAATGGAATCCTGAAAATTGGTTTTTAAAAATGGATTATAGCGAAAAGCGAATAAATATTGTTTTAAATATTATATAAATTGAACTCCTTTAGTTTTTCTACAGATTCTACAGATTAAGTAAGATTTTTCTACAGATTTAGATGATATACTTTTGATAGATAAAAAATACATTAAGGTCATACAATGAAATTTATAAGTTTAATTTTTTTATTTGTTTCTTTAGCTTTTGCTCAAGAGTCAGACATCGCAAATCTTGCAAAATCTCTCAAACTTTCAGCTGGAACAAAAGCTATAGTTCAATGGGAAAGAGTATTTAAATCGAAAAGAAAAATGAAACGCTATAAAATTGATACTCTTTCTGAATATCACAGAGTCAACCTAAAAGAGTACTTAATTAACCATGCTATAGACTCAGACCAACCAACAATTGCAGGAGTATAGATGAAAACCTTTATAATACTAACACTACTATTAACTATAAGTTTAAATGCACAAAACAACACCAAACAACTTTCAGATAATGAATTAAGAGAAGAATTAATCAAATTAAAAAATGAAGTAGCCTCTTTAAAGAGTACCCAAATTGAAAATAATGAAGCAATTGAAGAACTATATGATTCTGAAGATAGAATTGAAGCTAACTCTTTTAAAGATAAAATTGAATTTTCTTTAGGTTTTAAAACTTACATAGATAATTTTACAAAAAAATATGCAAATGGGGAAGTAGTAAAAAGTAATAACATATGGAGCAATAAACTTATGCTTAATATGAAAGCAGATATTAGTGAAAATATGAACTTTTATGGTCGATTATCTATGTATAAGTACTGGGGAAGTAGTAATATTCACCCCTATACATATTATGACAATATGCAAGGACGTGCTCCTTCTAATAGTAGTTTATATGTAGAGAGAGCTTATATAAACTGGTTTTTTAATAAAAATTCTTCTCTACCTCTAGCTCTTACAATTGGGAGACAACCTAGTTCTGATGGACCTAGTAATCAATTTAAAGATAACACAACAAGGAAAGGGACTTACTCTGCTTTACTTTATGATGGTGCAGCGGACGGTATAGTCTTTACAGCTAACTTATCAAAGCTCATTACACTTCCAAAAAGTTTTTTAAGAGTTGGTTACTCTAAAGGATATGGTTATTCAGAAACATCTTCTAATGTTGGTAACGCATTTATAGGTGCATCAAATAATGACATTAAAGATACCAATGTTGCGGGAGTGTTTTTTGATACAACTGTTCCTACTATAAAAAATAGTCTAATTCAACTAAGCTACTCAAGAATGTTTGATATTGTCGCTAATCCTTTAGACTATAACACAAGTGTAAATAAAAACATTGGGACTCTTGACCTATATGGTGCAATGATTGAGTGTTCTAACTTTAAAGAGAGCGATTTAGACTTTTTTGTACAGTTTGGTTACAGTAAAGCACACCCTAATGCTCAAAATTATGGTATCTACGGTGGATTACTGAGTGCAAATGGGGATACTAGTACGAAATCTGGATACTCTACATGGGTAGGGACTCGGTATGGTTTTGGGAAAAAAGAACATTACAAAATTGGACTGGAATACAACTATGGAAGTAAAAACTGGATAAATCTTACACAAGGGTCATTCGATATTTACAACAAACTTTCTTCAAGAGGTAATGCCTATGAAACATACTTTATGTATGTTATTAATAGATACTCAAATTTACGTTTAGGGTATGTTTACATTGATTACAACTATAGTGGAAGTGGCTGGTTTGTAGGTGAGAGTAAAAAAATAAGTTCAGATATGCCTTATTCAGGTAATAATTTAAAAGAACTACAATCAATTTATCTAAAAATGAATATTAACTTTTAATATGCAAACTTTTTTAAATAACATCAAGTTACTCATAAAACTGAACATTACAACTGCTATATCTGCTTTTGTGATTTTTATAGCGACTCTGATGTTTTACAAAGTGACTAATGTATTTTTTGAAATCATTGACAAGAACAATCAATCAAAAAGTAAAACACAGGATGCATCTAATAGAATAAATAGTATCTTACATAAAATAGAGTACTTAACGATTAACAATGCAATCAATTTAAAACCCAACTATACTACACAAAGTGAACAACTCTATAAATTACTTTTGGAAAATCTTTCAGCTATTGAGGATAGTGAATACCTCAATGGAGATAAAGAAGCTCTAAAAATTATCAAAAAAATTGAAGTTCGACTTCAAGGATATAAAATGATTTCAAAATCCTTATATTCAGAAGTTCAAGAGGATAGTACAGATGGTCTTTATGCCATAATGGCTCTCTCCTCAGCGAGTCAAAAGATACTTCATGAACTTGAAATACTTAACAACAAAATAGACATAGTTTCAGAACAACACCTGATAACCTTAAATAAAAATCTTTTCTATATTAAAACTTTTTCAATAGCAACGGTAACTATTCTATTTCTTTTACTTATGTATACAAATAGACTCATACTCTCTTCAATTCTTCAAAGAATTGAAAAATTAAAAGAAGAGATATTGTCATTTTTTGATTTATTGTCAAAAAAACAAGAACACTTTGTTCACATTACACATGATGGAAATGATGAAATTTCTGAAATTGCTAAAATTATTGATAACAATATGTATATTGCAGAAGATATTCTTAAAAAAGAGAGAGCTGATACGAAACTCGTTGAGAGAAAAGTTTTCGAAGCTACAAAAGAGATACGTGAGCTAAACAAAGAAGTTGAAGCAACACAAAGAGAAGTTGTTTTTACTATGGGAAGTATTGCTGAAGAGAGATCTAAAGAGACTGGTGCACATGTAAAAAGAGTAGCAGAATACTCTCTTATACTTGCTAGACTTTATGGTCTTTCACTAGAAGAATCTTTACTCATAAAAAATGCCTCACCTATGCACGATATAGGGAAAATTGCCATTCCAGATGCTATATTAAACAAACCTGGTAAATTTACAGACGAAGAGTTTGAGATCATGAAATCTCATTCAGAGATGGGTTACAAAATGCTTAAACACTCAAATCGTTCTATTTTAAAAGCAGCATCAATTTTAGCATATCAACATCATGAACGATGGGATGGTAGAGGATACCCTCAAGGGCTTAAGGAAGAAGAGATACATATTTATGGAAGAATCACAGCTATAGCTGATGTTTTTGATGCTCTGGGCAGTGAGAGAGTTTATAAAAAAGCATGGCCTCTTACAAAAATACTGGCTCTCTTTGAAGAAGAAAAGGGTAAACAGTTTGACCCAGTTCTTGTAACACTTTTTTTAGATAACCTTGAGCATTTCCTTGCAGCAAAAGAGATGATTGAGGGTGATGACAAGACTCTACTTTCTGATTATGTTGAAGATTTTGATAGAGTAGCTACTTACATTAATGATTATATTTAATAAATCTAATGAAAAGTAAACTCTTTTTTAGTTCTTATTGTCTTTTTTAAAGAGAAAATATTTATATATTTAATCTTTTCAATTTCATATTCCTTACTCTCTTTAGGAAGTTTTATTTTAAACTCATCACCTTCACTTTTTCCTATCATAGCTTTTGCAAGAGGTGAATGAATAGAAATAAGTCCATTTTCAGGTTCACTTTCCAAAACACCACAAATAGTATATCTCTCATCTTCATCAGTATCAATATTTATAACATCAATTGTACTGCCAAAACTAACTTTTGTATGACTGTGTAAAGAGGGATCAATTATTTTAGAATTTTGAATCATTTTATTGAGATAAAAGAGTCGTTTGTCTATAAAACGAAGTTTCTCTTTTGCTGCATGATAATCTGCATTTTCGCTTCTATCACCCTGAGCAGCTGCTACAAGTTTTTCATGTGCAACTTTTGGTTTTTCTTCTTCTAAAAGATACTTAAACTCTTCTACTAAAAGGTCATATCCTTCTATGCTCATAGGCTCTAACAAGTTAAATACTTAATGATGAAATCCTAAAATATAATAAGTCTCTTTATTATCCAGTTTTTCAATTGTCACTTTAAATTTTTCACTAAAGTGATGTACTTTTTCATGTGCTTCTTGAGCTAATTTTTCTGAGTTAGCTTCTATCTTGATTTTTAAATAGTTTTTTGAATTAGAGAGTGCTATATGAGAACTATTTACTTTTAAATGGTCATGTAAATCCATAATATGTTTTTGAATTTTGTCGTAACCTGCTGTATTACTTTCAATCTCTTTTAGCTGTTTTACTAAAGCATCATTTGGTGTATAGCCTAACTGTATCAACATTGCTTCTCTTTGCATAATTTCTTTTATCCTTGTCTAAATATTTAAATAAATAATATCAGTAATTTGTAAATATTCAGTATGAATTTATATCTTATGACTATAATTATGAAATAAATAAATTTTTTGTAAAGGTTTTACAATGACTGAAGAGATACTCAAACAGATTAAACAACTTCCACCATTACCAGAATCTGCAATGCAGATAGAAGCAGTTTATCAAGATCCAGATAGCAGTTTTAATGATATGGTTAAAATTTTAGAGAAGGATCCTCTTTTAACAGCAGATATTTTAAAAGCAGCAAACTCTCCATTATATGGTTTTAGTCGTGAGATTAATGCTATCAGTCAAGCAGTTGGCTTATTTGGGATGGGAACGGTTAGAGGTTTTGCATTAGCTTCTATCGTAAAAAAGAGTTTTAAACTTGATCTCTCACCTTACGGTATAACAAATGATATGTTTTCAGCACTTTCAAAAAAACAACATGGTCTCATGACTGCATGGTGTTTAAGAAAAGAGAATAAACTTTTAGGTGTTCTCTCTCCTGCTGCTTTTCTTGTTGAAATAGGAAAAGTATTAATTGCTCAACAAATCATAGCAGATGGAAGAGAAGAAGAATTTGCTGAAGCTCTTAAGGAACTAGGAAATGTTGAAGCAGCTGAACGCCAGATTATGGGAGTTGACACACCAGAAGTCTCTGCTACTATTTTTTCTCAATGGAAATTTGAAGAGGGTTTAGTTGATGTTATACAAAATTGCCAAGACCCAAAACAAGCAAATAGTGAAGATGTTCGTGCAACATCTATTTTACATGTAGTTCGTACTGCTGTTCCTATAAATGGAGTTATAACAGAAAAAAGTATTGAAGCTGCTAAAGAGCTAATAAATAGGTACTCTCTAGATATGGAAAGTTTTGAAAAAGCTCTTGAGAATGCAAACTAATCATATATCTTGAAATCTTTACTCATTAGACTCACTCTTGGCCTGAGTGAGCAAGACATAAGTTCTAACGAAGCCACTTTTATTCAACAATGGCTTCTTAAAAAATACCTTACAAAAAAAGAAAACATCTATAAATTTAACTCTAAATACCGAGCAGGAACACTAGGTCTTGTTCAAAAAGAGACAGCTTACCTTAATGTCATTGGTGAAAATATCCGTGATTTAAAAATTGAAGAGCTAGGTTTAGCAAGAGAAGGCGACCTGATAATTGCTCAACGATTACTTGGAAAAAGAGGTTCTCCCTCTGCAAAAATAGTTGAGATTGTTGGAAGAGAACAGAGTTATAGCGTTGCATATATCATTCAAAAAGATACACTTAAATCCTTAGTTGATTTAAAAACAGAATTTCCTATAGGAGCAGAACTAACAGCTCAAGAGCTTCTAGATTATCAGATTGGGGATGTATTTAAAATTGACAATCAAGAAAATATTGTTCTAGAAAAACTTGGAAATATAAATGATCCTAAAGTTGATGAAAAAATTGTTCTAGCACAATATAATAAACATGATGATTTTGATGAAGAAGTTCTTAAAATTGCAAAATCTTTTGAACCTGTAAACGCTAGTAAACACCCACAAAGAAAAGATCTTAGAGAGTTGGACTTTGCAACTATAGATCCTGTTACAGCCAAAGATTATGATGATGCTATCTATTGGGATGATGAAAATTCTACTCTTTATGTGGCTATTGCTGATGTAAGCGAATATATTAAACCCTTTGGTGCCTTAGATAATGAAGCAATATATAGAAGTTTTTCTATATATCTGCCACACCGTTCTATTCCTATGTTACCTCGTCAACTTAGTGAAACACTCTGCTCTTTACAACCTCATGTTGACAGATTGGCGTTTGTATTTGAAATGAAACTTAATTTAAACACATTAGAAGTTTCAAGCTCTAGCGTTTATGAAGCCATTATTCACTCTAAACGCCGATTTAATTATGAAGAGATAGATAGTTATTTTGAGGGTACATTAAAAGCTCAAAATGACAATGAAATAAGAATTTTTGATGCCCTTACAAAACTTCGTGTAGTTACTGATGCTCTTAAAGCTAAACGTATTCAAGTTGGTTACGATTTTCGCTCTACTGAAATAGATATGATAATAGATGAAGAGTCAAATCTAGTTTCTACTTGTGAAGCACCTGAGACACCTTCTCATGCACTTATTGAGGACTGTATGCTTCTTGCAAATAAGGAAGCTGCAGCACAGTTTGAACGTGGAATATTTAGAATCCATGAAGCACCAAGCCAAAATAAACTTCAAGTTCTTTATCAAGAGCTAGCAGGTATTGGTATGAGAATAGAGATAAAAGACACTATAAAAGAAACTTTATCTAACATTCAGAACCAAGCACGAGATATGGGACTGGAATCAGAAGTAGATACCCTTATCATTCGTTCACAGATGCAAGCAAGATATGCACCTTTAAACTCAGGACATTTTGGCTTAGGCTTTGAACAATATACACATTTCACTTCACCAATCCGTCGATATTCTGATCTTATCGTTCATAGACTTCTTAAAGCGATTAATGCTGGAGATACAGAAGAAGGTTCTTATGTACTTAGAAATATAGAAGCCTTAAGTATGACTATTAGTGAAAAAGAGAGAGAATCTAGTAGTATAGAAAATGAATTTATGGCTAGAAAATATGCTAGATGGGCAAAAAACAACATAGATAAAGAGTTTAAAGCAAAAATCAATGCTACAGATCCAGATATAAAAGCTGAACTAAGAGATGAAATACAAGGGGCACGACTCTTTATATCAGCATCTGAAACTCCCGTTCTTTTTGAAGATGTCATTGTTAAAATACAAAAAGTCGATATTGCTCGGGCTAGAATATATGCTGAAGTTGTCGGGAAGGTAAATGTATAAGAATGAACTTGACAACCTCATAAGAGATGGAAAAGTCAGTAACTCTTTTATCTTTTTTGGTGAGAGTGCTTTTCTTATAGAGATGTATTCAAAAATGATGACAACTGTTGATGATGCCAATATTTTAAACTTTTATCATGACGAATATGATTTTAATTCTGCAAAATCTCACCTTTCACAAGGTTCACTTTTTGGAGATAGAAATATTCTTATCATTAAAAGTGAAAAGAAAGTTCCTAAAAAAGAGTTAGAAACATTTTTAGCTTTATGTAGTAAAAATCCTGACAATATTTTTGTTTATGCATACTTTGGTAGTGACCATAAAACATATAATAATAAAAAAACTTTTTCTTCATTCAATGTAATGTGTGTTAGATTTTTTAATCCAAAAGATTTTGAAGCACAAAATATTGTTCTAGGACATGCACAAGACCTCAATGTAAATATAGATAAATACTCAGTTTCTCATCTTTTAGGAATACATAATGGTGATGTAGCTTTATCTGTAAACGAAATAGAAAAATTTAGAGTTTTTGATAGAGCCATTACAACAAAGGATATAGATAGTTTAGTTTTTGGACTAGGTGCCATAAATCTTGATGATTTCATAAAAAAACTTTTAAGTAAAAAAGATTTCAAATATGATTTACTCACTATTTTAGAGCATGGAGAGGATGAGATAAGGGTTTTAACATCTATTACTTCATACATAACCCAACTTTATATGTTTAATGTTTATATTCGTGTAAATGGTGCACCAAATGCTCTTGAAATTCTTGGTTACCCAGCTCCAAAATTTGTCGTAGAAGAGAAATCTCAACTCTCTTTAAAATTTAAGCCACATACATATGCTAAGCTTCATAACTTACTACTAGATAGTGAGTTAAAGATGAAAAGTGCTCATATTGATAAAAGAGCTATACTTCTTTCAACTTTAATTAGAGTTCAAAAACTAATCTAAACTCCCCTAAAGAACATTTTTTGTATAATCGCGATATTAATTTCTCCACATAAGGAATTCCCATGCGCGGTTATAAAGTATTTGCTGGTTCAGCTAGTGTCGATTTTGCTCAAGAAATTTGTCAAATTTTAGATGTTCCATTAGCTCAGGCTGATGTTAAAAAGTTTAGTGATGGTGAGATTTCAGTTCAAATAGCTGAATCTGTTCGTGGTCGCGATGTATTTATAGTTCAAAGTACAGGTGCACCTTCTAATGACAACCTAATGGAACTACTCATTATGACAGATGCACTTAAACGCTCATCTGCACAGAGTATTACAGCAGTTGTTCCTTATTACGGTTATGCAAGACAAGATCGTAAAGCAGCTCCTCGTGTTCCAATTACTGCAAAACTTGTAGCAAATCTTTATGAAACTGCTGGAATTGACAGAGTTATCACTATTGACCTACATGCTGGTCAAATACAAGGTTTTTTTGATATTCCTGTTGACAACTTGTATGGAAGTGTTACTTTTGAGCACTATATTAGAAGTAAAAACCTTAAAAATCCTATCATTGCTAGTCCAGATATTGGTGGAGTAGCTCGTGCTAGATACTTTGCTAAACGTATGGGTCTAGATATGGTAATCGTTGATAAACGTAGAGAAAAAGCTAATGAAGCAGAAGTTATGGGTATTATAGGTGATGTAGAAGGTTATGATGTTATTATGATTGATGATATGGTAGATACAGCTGGTACAATGGTAAAAGCTGCTACAGCTCTCAAAAATAAGGGTGCAACATCAGTAATGGCTTGTGCTACTCATGGTGTACTAAGTGGTAAAGCTTATGAAAACTTAGAACATGGTGAGCTAGATGAGTTAATCATCACAAATACACTTGAGTCTAAACCTCACAAAAACATCAAAGTGTTAACTGTTGCACCTTTATTTGCAGAAGTTATACGTCGTGTTTATCATAATGAAAGTGTAAATTCACTTTTTACATAGCTAAAAACTAAATAAGGAGACTTATTTAGCCCCTTTAGATCTACTTTTTACTATAAATTTTGTTCCATCTACAGATTTAACAGATTTAGATGTAATTGAGTGTAGATTTATCTTGTATACTTTCAGTAATAAACTTTAGATAAGGGAAAATTAATGTCAATGATATCTGAGCTCAAACGAGCACTCTCCGTTAAAATCAATAAAATCAATCTATTAACTGACAATAATAAAATAAACGAAATCCTAGAAGATTTAATAACTGAAACTATAAATTCAGAATTTTCTTCTATTTGGATTTATGATTTTCCAACTTTATCTAGAACAAGAGATTCAGAGATTAAACAGATATCGGTAGAAAGAAAAGAAGGTTTACTCTACAAATGTTTTGCTAAAAAACAACCAGTAATATATAACTATCTTTCTAGTGAAAAAGGTTATATCTCTTCTATTGATAACCCAGATAATATCAAAATTAAATCTAAAGTGATGATCCCTTTAATAGATAATGATAATTTTATTGGAATTGCAACAGCATATTCAAGTATAAAACAGATTAAAAAATTTACAAATGAGGATTTAAAACTTTTTCAAGCCATCTCTCCTTTTATTATAGAATCTATCTATAAAATGAAACAAAACCTTGACGAAACTTCTACAAATGAATGTGATGTAAATAAAGATATTGTTAAAGACTTAGATATTTTAGAAAAATCTCGTGAAGAAGTTACAGCTCCTAATGAGATGCTAGACTATATGGCAAATATTGTTCACGATATCAGAACTCCTGCAAATGGATTACTTGGATTTTTAGAAATTCTACAAGAGAAAATCGATGATACAAGACTTAAAGAATTTGTAGGACATGCTAAAGATAGTGCTCTTCTTATCAATACTCTTACTTCATCTATATTAGATGGTGTTTCAGAAGGAAGAGCAAACGCTACAGTTGCTCTTGAAAATGTAAATACAGTTAAATATTTTTCAGATATTGCTGAAATATTTTCAGCTAATATGTTTAAGAAAAATATTAACTACAATATTTTCATTGATCCTCTTTTACCAAAAGAGATTCAATTAGACATAATGAAAACAAAACGTATTATTATGAATCTAATTAGCAATGCAAGTAAATTTACTCCTGAAAATGGTTCTATAGAGTTCTCTTTACGTTATAAACAGAAAGAAAAGAAACTTCATATATTTGTAAAAGATAGTGGAATTGGGATAGAAGAAGATAAGCAAAAAGAGATATTTGAAGCATTTACACAAGCTGAAGAAAACACAAAAGATATCTATGGAGGAACAGGTTTAGGTTTATCAATCTGTGCTGCATATGTTAAAGAGATGGGTGGAAAACTCTCTATTGAAAGTAAAATAAATCATGGTAGTACTTTTTATTTTGACATTCCTATGGATATAAAAGATTATGCTCATCAATTTGAACCAAGTGAAAACAATCAAACATCTATAGCGATTTTAATGAACAAAAACAATTCAGTTGTTGCCAATCACATAGCTAGATATCTTGTAAAGATTGGAATCAATGTAGACAAAATAACTGCGATTACTCAATTAAAACAACTTTCAAGAAGTACAACACACCTAATCTCTTTTGAAAACAAACTTGAGGGTGAACTCTTTACATATGTTAAACAAAACAATATTAAATCTCTTATTGTTGAAGAAAACTTTTTATCACTCAGTACTGACAATCTTGATGGGGCATCACTAATCTCTCAATATACATATTTTGGAGATTCTTTATATAGTTTTATAAATGACAACTCAATTCCAAGAATATTAATCGTTGAAGATGATGCGATTAGTGTTACTTTAATCGAATCTATGCTTGAAAATGAGTATTGTGAGATAGATATTGCAACGAATGGTAAAGAGGGTCTTGATTTATTATCCCTAGCTTTAAAAAGTGAAAAACCGTATAATATCGTATATACTGACCACAGTATGCCATTTTTAACTGGAGGGGAAATGCTAAAAGAGTATAGAGAAGTAGAAAAAGATTTCTCCTTTACTAAAACTGTAACTGTCTCTGTTTCCGGAAATATCCGAAAAGAAGAAGAAGATATTTATGATTATTTAGCAACTAAACCTTTTAAAAAGAGTGAGATTATTTCTCTATTCTTAAAAACATTACCATAAGGAATAAATTATGCAAACAGTAACACCAAACGATATAGAAAAAGAAGTAAGTAGTATTGATTTAATTGTTTCAAAGTCAGATGATAAAGGTAACATTACATATGTAAATCCTATCTTTTTAAAAATATCAGGATACACGCAGGGAGAGCTTTTTGACAAGCCCCACTCTATACTCAGACACCCTGATATGCCAAAAGCAATCTTCAAGTATCTATGGACAAATCTAAAAGAAGGTAATGATGTTATTGCTTATGTAAAAAACTTATGTAAAGATGGCAGTTATTACTGGATTTTAGCAACTGTAAAAAAAGCTAAAAACCCAGATGGTTCATTCAGAAACTATATGTCAACACGAAAATGTATAACGGCAACTGCTAAAGAGACTATTAGTAACTTATATGCAGAACTACTCCAGATAGAAAAAAATGATGGAGAAGAGAGTTCTCAAAAAGCATTTGAAAACTTTTTACAAACAAATAATATAGAAACAGCAGATAAGTTCAATACTTATATGACTAATTTAAATAAATAGGAAAATAAATGATTAATTTTGATGAAAAAATGAAAAGATTACGAAGTGTAAATGGATACCTAGGTTCAGCAATCCTAAACTATAGTGGAGAGACACTCTATGTAGAGAATGAAAATACAGGAACAGATATCGCGTACTCTGCAACAATTTTCAATGATACATTCCGTACAATTAGTGAAACATCTTTAGATATTGGATTTAGTGAAGCATCTTCAGTTGAAGCAAAAACACATGATGGACATGTATTTTTAGTGAAAAGTGCTGGAGAACATGCAACAAATGAATATGCTAAAATAGATATTTTTTGTATATTTAGAGATGATGGAAATATCGCTTTAGCTAAAATGATTATTGATAAAAGTTCTAAAGCAATATCTGACGAACTTTCACGCATATAAGTTTAACATATGAAAACTCTCTATCTTATTCGCCATGCTAAATCAGGTTGGAATGAACCAAATACTAGTGATTTTGAAAGAAAAATCTCTAAAAAAGGTAAAAAAGATATTAATACTATAGGATCATATCTCTCTTTAATTGGGATAATGCCACAATTAATACTTTCAAGTTGTGCACTTAGAGCTCAAGAAACTTCTGATTTACTTGCTGATAAGATAGCATTTGATGGTAAAACTCACTATCTTCAAGAGCTTTATCAGACTGGTGTAGAAACTATCAGAGAAATAATCTCTATTCAAGAAGACAATATTGACTCAATGTTTATAGTTGGTCATAACCCTCAACTTCATGAGTTAGCTAATACTCTAATTGATGAACATATAAGTAAGTTTCCTTCATTAGGAATTATTGCAATAGATTTTGAAATAGACTCATGGGAAGAGATTTATACAGTGAAGGGTTCTATCGATTTTTTCATATTTCCTAAACAGTTTAAGTACTATATGCCAAAACAGATTAGGGCTACTTTAAATAAATACTAATAAGAATAGCTGTTTAGCATTGGTAATCTCGTAGCAAAATTCACTGCTCTTGTAAATGTTCTATGCATATTTTCTTCACCTATTAAAGTGACTATTTCATGTTTTTGCAAGGCTTCAAACACCTCATTATTTGTTCCTGAAGTTACAATAACTGTTCCATTCTCTTTTAAGATTTCTATAGTTTCATGAAAATTATGGAGTGCTGTAGCATCAATGAAAGTCACGTGTCGCATTCTAATAATCAAGACTTTTGCACTTATAGCTCTCTGCTTAATTAGCTCTGCATACTGTTTTGCTGAGGCAAAGAAGAGAGGTCCCCCTATCTCATAAACAGCTATACCTTTTGGTAATTTTTCATAATTTTCTATATCATCTTCATCATTACTTACTACTATCTCATGCTTATCAACATCTGCCATTCGTTTCATAAATAGAAGAGATGAAAGGACTATCCCAACCTGAATAGCTACTGTTAAATCTACAACAATCGTTAAAATAAAAGTGCTCAACAACACACTATAATCATAAGCGGAACCCTTTAAAATAGAGAAAAAAGATCTGTATTCACTCATATTAAACGCCACCACTATTAAAATACCTGCGAGCACAGACATAGGAATCAACTTTGCATAGTTCATAAAAAAGAGCATTATAAGTAAAAGAGTTAGAGAGTGAACTATCCCTGAGAGAGGTGTTCTTCCTCCATTTTCTACATTTGTAGCTGTTCTAGCGATAGCACCAGTAGCAGGGATTCCTCCAAAAAATGGTGTAGCTATATTTGCTAAACCTTGTGCAATGAGTTCTGTATTTGAGCGATGAGCACCACCTATCATTCCATCGGCTACTACAGCTGAAAGCAGAGACTCCACACTCCCTAAAAGAGCTATAACAAGAGCAGGAACTATATAAGTTATAAGGTTTGAGAACTCAAAATGAGGAAGAGAAAAAGTAATAGTATCAGGAATAGTTCCAAAAAAAGTTTCAATAGTAGTCACGGGTAAATCCATCATTTGGACTAAAAGTGTTAATACGATAAGTGTGACAAATGAGCCTGGGACTTTGGCGTTTATCTTTTTAAAATTCACCGTGATAACAATAGTTGTAAAAGTTATAGCTAGTGCATAAAAATTTATATTTTGAATATGTTCAAAATAGCATTGCCACTTAGCAAAAAAATCTGCTGGAAGTTTTTCTATACTTAGACCCAAAGCATCTTTCACCTGAGTAGAAAAAATCACTACAGCAATACCACTTGTAAATCCAACTATGAGAGGATGAGGAAAGTACTTTAACAGATTTCCCAGTTTTAAAATGCCAAAGAGAATTAAAATTACTCCTGCCATTAGAGTGGAAATTAAAAGACCATCTACACCATACTGCTGAATTATTCCATAGAGTATGATGATAAAAGCCCCTGTAGGACCTCCAATCTGTACCCTACTCCCACCAAAAAGTGAGATAATAAACCCTGCAACAATAGCAGTAATTATCCCTTTTTCTGGTGAAACGCCACTTGCAACTGCAAAAGCAATAGCCAAAGGAAGTGCGACAATTCCAACAATACTTCCAGCCACAATATCCTCAAGAATCTGTTCTTTTGATATACCTTGTTTTAAAAGTGTAAATAGTTTTGGTTGAAAAATCATTTTTCGTTTATAACCTTGTTATTTTTTTCAAACAAAGTATACAATACTACCCCAAAAAGAGACAAACTCACAACACTAAAAATAATAGTATAACCAGTCGGTAAGTCATAATTGTATGAAACAAAAAGTGCAACTAAGACAGCTAAATAACCAAACATAGTAGCAAATATAAAAGGCTTAAATCTTTTCTGTGTTATACCTATGTACGATGGAGCGATAAGCAGTGCAAAAACTACCAAAACGCCAGCTGACTGAACAGATGATGTAACAGTGAGTGCTAACATTAAGAAAAATAGAAACTCTTTTTTAAGCCCCTGCACTCGTGGATAGATAAAGAACATCACAAATGCTACAAATCCATAAATAGCCAAATCTTTATACAAGTCTTCACTCGAAGTAAACAAAATATCAGCAGCACTTAGTTTAGAGAAAAGCTCTGTTCCCTCTGCACTCTGTGCTAAAATAAGCATAATTGCTGAGATACCCAAGGCATAAAGAAGCCCTATGAAAGCCTCTATTTTCTCTACTCTTTTTGTCGCCCAAGTGATGATAAGTGCGCCAAAAACTGCAAAAAGAAGTGTCATAGCACTCTGATACTCACCACCCATAAACGCTATACTTATAGCCATACCACTAGCAGCTATTTGCCCTATTGCTAAATCTGTAAAGATAACGCCACGTTTAATAATCTCTATACCAAAAACAGTATGGATAAAGACAAGGGCAATGGCGAGAACAAATGCAGGCCAAAGAAGCTCTACTATCTGCATATATTTGTCGCTATTGTATTGTAGTATGCTTCTAAAGTTTTACTTCCAGCTGCTCCCATATCGTGAGGAATTAAAACAACCTTTGCACCTGTTTTTGATGCTATGAATTTTGCTGTTTTTCTCTCATGATAGACATCTTGTAAGATAAGTTTAATCTGATTTTTCTTGATTGTGTTTATAAGTGATATGGTATGTTTAGAACTCGGAGCGATTCCAGGAAGAGGCTCGATATTTCCATAGCTTTTATAGTTGTAGCGTTTAAGAAAGTAGTTGAAAAGTTCATGGTACTGCACTACTTTTTTATCTTTACACATTTTCATTTTATTATCAAATGATTTCAAATAAGTTTGCCACTCTTTTGTAAAACTATTTAAGTTTCTCTGATACTGTGCTTCATTCTCAGGGTCAAGTTTAAGGAGTTTTTCCATAATAGCTCTTGCGATGATAAGCACCATATGTGGGTCAGTCGTGTAGTGAGGATTTCCCTGAGCATGAACATCTCCAAAACCACGAGATACAGAAGTCGGTACATCTATCATAGGAATATAGTGAGAGATGTCTAAAAATCCTTTTGCGCCATTTTGAATCTTAGAATTGTTTGCACCTCTTATAAGTGGTGGTAACCAACCGAGTTCAAGCCCTCCTCCATTCATTATAAGTAAATCTGCACGATGCAGTTTTGCAAGTAACGAGGGTTTTGGTACGATAAAGTGTGGATCATATTTACTAGAGCCAAGAACAGTAACCTTGACTAAATTACCACCCACTTTTTTTGTGATTGCTCCTAAGGTTGAGTAAGTCGTATCGACACGAAGTGAAGCAAAAAGTCCAGTTGTTATAAATAGTGTTAAAAATAGTAATTTTTTCATAAAAATTCTCCTTAGTATGAGTGAGCGCCATGCGCCCCTGCTGCAATGTTAAGAGTAAGCATAACAGTTTTGACATCTTTTCTTGCCCCATCTATGACTTTTGTTCTATCATAAGAGGCTTCTAGTCGAAGTCGTGACATAGGAAAAGGTTTGTACTCGACCATAGCTGTGTATCTGTCTAAGTTGTCTGTATTGTAAGTAGTCGGTAAAGATTCAGTCTCATTTTTTGTAATGCGATCATACATTACACCTGTACTATAGTTGTTGCTATACTGATAAACGAACTGTGAGTAGAGTCCAGCCTGTTTCTCTGTTGTAAGTGTTACAGAGTTTGTATCTCTATTTCTCTGGAGGTACTCACTCTGCCAAATAAGAGAACTATAGCTTCCAAGTTGCTCTCTAAGTGTCAAATCTACACCATAAACATCACTATTTTTTTGTAAATCAGTCTCTCCATGAGCAAGACTCACACCAGATAAGAGTGACAAATCATCTGTCACATCTAAGCTTGTTTTCACATAACCAACATAGAGATTATTTTTCTCCATATTTCCAAAGCTTCTATTATTTCTCCCCTGCATAGCATCAACGCCAGCCATGATGTAGGTATCAGTAGGAGCTACCCACTGGAGTTGCACTCCTGCATCGCTTATCATATCTGGACCAAAGAGTGACTTGTAGATAATAGGCTGTTCATCAAACATCCATGAGTGATGATGTTTTTCATTTATGCGACCAAAGGCACTTCTAAACTTACCTGCTTTGACTTTCAAAGAGTAAGGAAGTGAGCGAGTTGTGACATAAGCCTCTTCTACTTCAATACCCTCTTCACTAATGTGAAAGATGGCAAAAGCATCAAAGTAGGGATCAACTGTAGAGTGTAGAGCCACTTCTGCATAGTTAAAGTTAAACCCACGGTTGGCGTTAAAAGGCTGTTCCGCTTCACCTGAATTTATGAAACCAGGTATCGCAAAGCCAGTTGTTTCATCATTATAATTACTATTCTCGACATTACGACCTACTACCGACATATTAAGTATAAACGCCATATCAGGTAAGTAAGCATTTTGTGAAAAACTTGCCGAGTTATTTGTACTTTTCTGCTCAAGTTGTACTAACTTAGCATTTAGTGAAGCCATTGCCTCTTTTTGTTCTTCTAACTGCTCTTTTATTGCATCCATCTGCGCATCTGCGTAGAGTGAAGATACTGTTAAAAGAGAGAGTATTATTCTCTTTTTCATTTTTGTCTCCATAATATTTTATATAGTTCTGATTATCTTTTTATGAGGTAAATATTAGGAGAAGAGAGGTGGAGCGCGAGCCGAAAAAGTAAGCTTTTGTTTTTCTATTTGAAAGTTTGGTAAGCTTGCTAATGTAGCTTCTGAAACCATTATCAAAAGTGTTAAGTAATTTACATCTATTGGAGTATCTATATCTGCTACATTATGAGAAATAGTACATATCTGACAATTATTATGCTCTTTTAAATCATTATGGTGATGCAAAGACCCCATAAATGTAGCAATCATAAAAATAATGCTGATATATTTTACTAGTAACTTCTTTTTCATAAATGAAATTATAACTCTTTTTTTATAAATTTTAACAACACTATCAGCACATTTTTTGTATAATCTTCACAATTATTTCTAAACATTAGGACACCTACTTGAAAAACATTAGAAACTTCTCTATTATCGCTCATATCGACCACGGTAAATCTACTCTTGCAGATAGAATTATACAAGAGTGTGGTTCTGTAACTGAACGCGAAATGTCAACGCAGATGATGGACACTATGGACATCGAACAAGAGCGTGGAATTACCATAAAAGCTCAATCTGTAAGACTTGACTATGTAAAAGATGGTGAGCACTACATCCTTAACCTCATAGACACACCGGGTCACGTCGACTTCTCTTATGAAGTAAGTAAATCTCTTGCATCTTCGGATGGAGCTCTTCTTATAGTAGACGCAGCACAAGGTGTAGAGGCTCAAACTATTGCCAATGTTTACCTAGCCCTAGACAACGACCTAGAACTTATCCCCGTTATAAACAAAATAGACCTTCCCGCAGCTGACCCTGATAAAGTTGCTGAAGAGATAGAGACTTCTATCGGAATTGACGCTACTGATGCTTGTTTAGTATCTGCTAAAACTGGTGTTGGGATTCGTGAACTCATTGACGCTATTGTAGATAGAGTTCCAGCTCCTGTTGGAAATCCTGAAGAGACTACAAAAGCTATCATTTATGACTCTTGGTTTGACCAGTATTTAGGGGCACTTGCACTTGTACGTGTTTTTGATGGTCAGGTTAAAAAAGGTCAAAATATTAAACTTATGAGTAATGGCGAAGAGCACCAAATACTTGACCTTATGTACCCTCATCCTATGAAAAAGATTAAAACTAACACTATAGAGTGTGGTGAGATTGGTATCGTTGTTCTTGGACTTAAAGAGGTTGCTGTTATAAATGTTGGAGATACTATCACTGATGTTAAAAACCCAACTGCCGAGCCTGTTGGAGATTATGAACCTGCAAAACCTTTTGTATTTGCAGGAATTTTCCCAATAGACACAGATAAGTTTGAAGACCTACGTGATGCACTTGATAAACTTCGCCTCAATGACTCTTCTCTTTCATACGAGCCTGAAACATCAGTAGCACTTGGTTTTGGTTTTCGTGTTGGATTTTTAGGAATGCTTCACATGGAAGTTGTAAAAGAGCGTTTAGAGAGAGAGTTTAACCTTGACCTTATAGCTTCTGCTCCATCAGTTATCT
>Ga0256826_1000710_pt1 | contig 20396 bp, 21 predicted proteins | sample CV79metaG_FD_185975 | JGI IMG/M metagenome (GOLD analysis project Ga0256826, IMG submission 185975) | Hydrothermal vent microbial communities from East Pacific Rise, Pacific Ocean - CV79 | ecosystem: Environmental > Aquatic > Marine > Hydrothermal vents | place: Pacific Ocean: East Pacific Rise...
AAAATCCTTTATGTAAAATAATAGCTTAATAAGTAATTTTCATTTAAAATGTAAAGTGGAATTATTTAATAAAGTTAGAATACTAAGAGAGATGTTACTTTTAGGTAAAGGGAGGGATATGGTTTATAAGCGTTATAAAATTTTGTAGGAGTTTATTGGCTTTGAGTAAAATATCTGTACAAACTTATAAATAACCTAAACACCCCTACTCCACCTCTATCTTCATCATATCCTCTGCCCAAATAATATCACCTGAATAGCTCTCTTTTATGAGTTTTAGGCTTTGGGATTCGGAATCATAGGTTCGTTTCATACGATGCGATAAGATAAGATGTTTTACCTTAGCTTTTTGTGCTACCTCTCCAATTCGTTTTGGGGTAATGTGTAGTTTTTTAGCGTAGTGACCAGCGTGTTGGGGGATGGCGTGATGGACGATTAGGTAGTCGGCATCTTGTGCCAACTTAATAAGCTTATCGCTTTGGGCTGAAGTGTCTCCTGCAAAGACTATTTTTTTTCCGTTTACCTCTATAGCATAAGCAATGGCAGGGATTTTTCCATGCTTGACTCCTACCGAGCTGAGTTTTATATTGTTAAACTGTTGGGTTTGAAACTCTGCTCCACAGACAAAGGGTTTAAGTTGAAAAGAGTCGCTTTGTGGGGTTAAAATATCTTGCATATAAGCATACGCACCATTTTTGCCAAACATTCGTTCAAGGTACTCTTTTATATTTGGAAAATCGCCACCTTTTACGGTTCCTAATAAGGGTAACATTTTGGTTCGATTTGAGAAATATCCTGCTTTCATAAATGCAGGTAAATCAGCAGAGTGGTCAATGTGTAAATGGGTTAAAGCTATAAACTCTAAATCTTCTATCTTTGCACCACTTTGAGAGAAGCGTAAAAAAGCCCCTCCACCTGCATCGACCAGTACTTTTGCTTTGTTATCTATCCAAATAATATATGAACTAGAAGCACGTTGTGAAAATTCGGGCCCACCCGAGCCTAGAATTTGTAAAGAGAGTGATTGTGCATAAAGTATAAAGGGGGTAAGTAGTAGTACTATAAATTTCATAAAGCTTCTTTCCTAAACGTTTTTCTCTATTATACTTGATTTAGAAAGGAAGAAGTGTCGCTTTTGTTACGTTTAAAATGAAAATTTTCGCTCTTAATAAAAGCGATGAATCTCCTCCATAATATTAGAGAACTCCATATCGTCCCCTTTCTCTTTTAAAAACTCTATCAGATATTTTTCTGAAGCATCAACACCCTCTTTTTGTTCAAGTTCTAAAAGTTCAGCATAGAGTTCAGCGATAATCTCTAATACATGTGGTGAGATACTCTTTCTGTCAGCTCGGTAACCGATAATTCTATCGCTCTCATCTCTTCGTGCTTCAAATTCAGTAAATATCCAATAGTAGCGTCCATCTTTTGCCATGTTTTTGACCACAGCATTGATGTTTTTTCCCTGTGAAATTGTTTCCCATAAAAGTTTAAACACGACTTTTGGCATATCGGGATGGCGTACAATATTATGAGCTTTTCCAATGAGTTCATCTTGTCTATAGCCTGAAACTTCCATAAAATAATCGTTACAGTAGATGATTTTTCCTTTTGCATCCGTCTCACTGATAATGTATTTTTTGGGGTCTAGTTTTATCTCTTCATTTATTGGAGTTGGTCGTTGCATCTTTTTTTCCTTTTATAACCGTACATGGTGCGATGGCAATCGCCCCCTACACCAAATCTTTTAATCTAAAATCAAATTTTAAGGCATCTTCATGACAGACATCCACACAACGTCCACAGAGTGTACAGTCTGCTCCTGTGATGTATTGCGTTTTTATCTCTTTTTCGTCTATCTGCTTCTTATATTTTGCTTTTGTAATCTCTAATACTTGTGGTTCAAAACAGACATCGTGGCAGACCATACAGCTATCACAGTTATCGTTCCATTGAATTCTAAGAGCCGATACTTTTCCTATCATTCCATAGGTTGTTCCAATTGGGCAGATATAGCTACACCATGCTCGTCTGGAAAAAAATACCTCGATAGCGAATACAACAGCTACCCAAATCAGAGCCAATGACCAACCATAAGCTATCGTTCGGCTAAGAATTCCAACGACAGAAAAGCTCTCAAAGATAATATAGCCACTTGTAAATGCCATGGATAAAAAAGCAATCCAAAAGAGGTACTTGATTCGATGGTCAAATTTTCTATTTTTAATAATTTTCTTTTTTACTAAGGTATTGTGCAGTTTTTCGCCATATTCACTTAGAATTCCATAAGGACAAACCCATGAACAATACGCTCTTCCTCCAACCAACATATAGACCAGTACTATAGTAGAGACACCTATAATAATATTAATAGGAATATGATAGGTTGCTAGCCACACTTCTAGTGTAGTAAACGGGTCTATCATATGGAAACCTAAAAAGCGTGAGCCGTTTAGTGTTCCCTCTAGTACTTGAAGGTCAATAAAAAACGATAAAAAGAAGAGCAGATGAATTCCAATAACCAAAATCCATCGCTTCATTCGATAGCTAAATCTCTTTTTACCCTCGGGGGTCGTACTCCAAAAAGTTGACCAAAAGGTGCTGTTCTTTATTGTCTCTCGCTTACTATACTTATCCATCGTTTTCTCCCTCGTTATCATTGGTGCGATGGCAATCGCCCCTACACGACTATTTGGTTTGTCTCTCTGCTCTTGCTGGGAATTCACCAATCTCATCAGCAAAAGTTCTTAAATCCTCTTGGCTTAAATGAATGAGTAGCCCTTTCATAATCATGTTCTCTTTTCGTCCTGATTTAAAATCATCCAACTTTTTATAAATCTCGTCTGCACCTTGTCCAAAAAGCTTTGGTCCCATTAGGGCTTTACCATTTTGTTCTCCAGAACCATTTACTCCATGACACGAAGAACATTTGCTCTTATAGGCTTGACTAACCTCAAATGCACCAACATTTCCAGCTTTTTCTCGTAATGCTGAAAGTTTATCTTGCTCTTTTGCTCGGTCATTTTTCTCTTCCATTTTAGTAGTAACAACAGCATTGTTTACTTTGTCTCCAAAATCTTCAATAACTCGCCCCTGCTCTCCTCCATGATACGCATGCCCACCCATAAAGGTCAGCACCATAAGTCCCACAATAACAACGGTTAAAATTCCAACAATTAGATGTTTCACTGTTTACTCCTCATCTCTTTTAGTTTTTGATTAAATACATAAATTTCATCTGCCAATTCACGAATTTCACTCTCTTCCATATGGTCAATAAGTCCATCCATCAGAGGGTTACTCTTTTTACCACTTTTAAAATCAGCAATTGCCGAAAAAATTTCATCTGAACTTTTAGCTAAAAGAGAGGGTCCAATAACACCATTGGCATAATCACTATGACAGGCAGAACACTTGACTCTAAATTTTTTAGAAAGTTCGCCAACCAATAATCCTATCTGTACTTCTTCATAAGGGCTTCGTACATGCATGTTTGCATCAACAGCCGTTCTAGGTTTTATACGTACCGAAGCATCTTTATTTGCAGGTTGACTTTGTGGGTCATAACCGTGTTTAAACTCATTGGTCATCCCTTGATAAAACGTATCTTTTGAATTAGATTTTTCTTTTTGAGCTACTTTTATCTCTTTGGCATGCTCATTGGCAACAATCTCTATGGTTGGGGTTGGCGTATCTACCTTCTCTTTAATTGGATTTTTTTGTTCATCTCCACAGCCTATAAATATTATTAGGGCTAAACTCAATACTCTCTTCTTAATCATACTACTCCTTTACCGTACTGTTCGTCATATGTCACGCGTGGTTTAATCACAATGGATGCTCTCTCTGTAGGACATACCTCTTCACACACACCACAACCGATACAACCATCATAAATTACAGGGCGTATAATTCCATTGGATTTTTGAACCATGGCAATGGCTGAAATAGGGTTAGGAATAGGACACATATCAACACAGAGCGTACAAGGGTCTCCTGCTCGGTTGTCAAATTTTTCTACTATTTCTCGCTCATACGGGGTAACGTTATTCACATCGTTAATAAACGCCAGCATTTTTTCGTTGTAGCTATCAGGAATGGGTTCTCGTCGAACAGCTAAACAGGTACGAGGAGATTCTAAAACAGCAATTCCCATATGTATATCTTCAGCTTTTTCACACTCATGCGACAATGCTCCCGTAGGACAAGCCAAGACACAGGGAACAGCTTCACACGCCCAACATCCACGCACCGATGCATCAATATACGGCGTTCCTTCTCCTGCACCTTTTGCCCAATCTGCCAAATGAATAGAGTGATACGGACAAACTTGCAAACATTGCCCACACTTAATGCATAAACCTAAAAAATCATGCTCATCTATAGCCCCTGGTGGTCGAAGCCGAAACTCTTCTGCATGAAGAAAAGGGCTAAGCCCCACCCCTCCTGCTAACACCAGCCCTAAAATACCCAAAGTAGAATATTTCATAAACTCTCGTCGTTTTGTCTCTATTTTTGCCATCTTAACCCTTAATTCACACAGCGTTATATTAATGTAGATTATAGTAAAAATAAGAGAATGAAAATATGATGTATATCAAGGAAAGGGGGTGTTTAGAGAGAAGAGAAAGATAAAAAAGAGGTCAAGGCATAAACCTAAACCTCTGTAATGTTAAAACTAGAAACTAATAACCTTTGTTCCATCAGCAAATACTTTAGCAAATATCTCGGTAGAAATAACTATTTTTACCCCTTCAATAAAATCCTCTTCATCCCAACCCATCGCTTCGGTATTGGCTGAACAGAGCTGTATCGTTGCTCCACCTTTCAGAGCATCTTTCAAGAGCTTCCGAGGTGTTCTACTTTTAGCAAAATAGATGTTTTGGTCTCCATCTGCCAAGGCATATTTCAGAGCATCTGCCCCAATTAGAATAGTAACCTCAGCTCCTTGTTTTACTCCACTAAGAGCAAGAGCAAAACCCATACCTGCTTTTTGTAGCTCTCCAGAACTAACAACAATCATCATTTTTTTATCTGAAAGTCTCTTTTTCTTTACACTCTTCTTGCTACCATTCGTGTCTATTGGCTCTTGTGCCACAGCAGAACTGATAAAGAGTAGAACAACTATTAAAATAATTTTTTTTAACATATGTATTTCCTAATAATAAATTATTCTATTATCTTATAGATGTATTCTTAATCTACTCTTACTTTTGGCTTTTCATCTTCCAATAAAAAAATTGGTTCAGAAAAAGGAGCTAGTTTTGCTAAAAAATTTAGTAAAGAGATAACAGGAGAACCATAAAAAAACTTTACATCAGGGTTATAAACCCAAAGTTGATCAGCGTATTGATACACTTTATGAGGAGTATCCCCGATATTATCTTGGTTTCTATCAAAACCTGCATAATTGTCCCAGTAGTTTCCGATTATCTCATTTTCGTTGGTTTTACTCCCTCGGCTGTCGTTGACAATGTCTTCGATATTTCCTTTTATTATGTTATTCTTTAACACATTATTTTCAGAAAGGGAGTGAAAATGAATCGCTTCAGAGTTATAAAGTACTTTATTCCCTTCAATCCAATTATGCGTATCGGGTTCAAATGGAGACCTATCAATATAAAGCCCTTGAGCACAATAGATAATGGTGTTGTCTTTTATCGTAAAATTAGAGACATCCTTTAGACCTATTCCCATACCTGTTGCACCAATAGAGCTTTGAATAATATTACCTGTGGCAATCGTATCTTGAGAATACATAAAAAAGATACCTACCGAATTATGCTTATAGCGATTGTTTCTGACAATATTTTTACCTGCATACATGAAATGAAGTGAATAACGACAATGTTCCCCTACGTTCTCTTCTATCAAGTTTCCATGCGAATACCACACCACCATATCTCGGGATTTAATAAGCCTGTTTTTACGAACAATATTATTATGACTGTACCAAAGCCGTAAACCATCGCCACGAAGCCCCAAATCAAATGGTTTAGAAGTGATGTTATTTTCAACAATCAATGAATTGTTAACCATCTGCATATCAATACCAAAGAGACAATTATCAATAGTACAGGCACGAACCTCACACTGAGAAGCATTCTTAATTAAAATCGCCGAATCCAAAGTATGCGTCATCTCTCCAGAGTTAGTAATTCTTAAGTTTTTTAGAGTTACAAATGAACTCTCTATCTTTATAACCGTACCATTTCCCTCTCCATTAATAACCACCCCATCCTCTTTTCCTAAAATGGTTAATGGTTTTTTTATAATAATACTCCCTTTATAAATACCTTTTGGAAGTTTTAAAATAGAACCCTCGGGGGCATTGTCTATAGCATCTTGCAGGGGATTGGCATGTGCCAATGTAAATAGTGAGAAGAAAATAATAAATACTCTAATCAAGCTTGTACCTTTGTAGGGGGCGATTGCTATCGCACCACCTATTTCAATTTTTAAAATTTTTTATCTGCGTAAACAATGGTGCGATAGCAATCGCCCCCTACGCGTTTGTTGCTTTCATCGCTTTGCCTCTTGCCAATATTGCCAAAAGACTCAACAATGAAATGGCTATCAAAAAGTAAAATCCAATGGTTGGGTAAGAGTGCGTTGTAAACTGTGCTATCTTTCCATCTCCAAATACGGTAGGCATAAAGGGTTTGATTTTAAATGCACCCCAATCGTGTAAATTATGCCCAAACCAATAGAGCCAGTAGGAGTAATCTGCAATAAATAAGAACGGTAAAGAGACAGGAATTAGCATTCCAAGTTTAAAGATTTTATTATTATAGGCAATAAAATAAATCATAATAAGCGAAAGAAAAAGCAGTGCATAAATACCAATTTCACGTTCGAGTTTTCCTCCAACCCACATAGGATCCATTCCTACATAATGGTTAATGGTATTCATCTCATGAACTTCTCCTGAAAATCCATCAAAGTGAAAAAAGACAGGAATTCCTTCAGGAAATGCCTCTTTTGGGTAGTTAGGTGCTTCTAGTGAAACTGCCCAAATAGGCAGGGAAGCCATCCCTATTTCAGAAGAAGATTTTATCATCTCATCCAAATTGTTATGAGCCTCTTTAGGGGTAGCAATACTTTTATATTTTCCTTGGTTGTATAAATTCCAAACCGATTTGCTAAAGCTTGACACCTCTTCAGGTTTTCCTTCATTAATACTGTTAAGCGTACCATGAAAGGCAATCATCGGAAGGGTAAAAGCAAAGGTCAAAATAATCAATGCCAACGATGCAAATATTTTTGCTTTGGTAAAACTTGGGTGCATACTTTCTCCTACTAATATTTCTTAGGATTGAGTATAGTGTAAAAAGCCACGTGAAAAAGTGATTTACATCAAGATTTAAAGATACTGATTTTTAAAGCTTTCCACCCATTCGAGCAAAGATAACGCGTTGTGCAATCGAATCAAGACGATCAATAATCTTTAAGTTTTTTCTAAAATATTTTAAAAGGTTAAAATACTCTTGAGCATTCCCTTCTGCATCGTTCATCTTTTGAACCATATCTTTCTCTAATAACGAGTAAATATCCTCTGTCTTTGAATACTCAACAGCTATTTTAGAAGCCAGTTTTTTAATCTTATCGTCATCTTCAAAGGTATTCAACATCTCAATCGTAAATTCAAACGCATCAAGAGTACATTTATTAATACGTAGAGAGTCATCAATTAATGTCTTTACATCGCTACTCTCTTCATCTAAAACACCTTGCATGTTTTTTAAATAAGAGTTAACATTATTTCTAATTCTATTTAACGCCGAAGTTACTTTTAAATACGAAACCATTTCACGTAAATCTCTAGCACCAGGGGTAAACTTGGCAAAGATAAGGACAATATCGTTATCAATTTTTTCCGTTACCGAAGCCATCTCTTTTAGCCCATTACGTGCTATCTCCAAAAGGCTTGCATCTCTCTTTTTCATCGCTTCAAGAGCAATTTTATTGGTCTCTGCTAAATTTTTAACCAAATCAATAACCGTATCTCTTACGGCATGTCGTGCATCATGATATTGTGGTAACATTATCCAAATCTCCCTGTAATATAATCTTCGGTTAGCTTAACATTTGGGTTCATAAAAATAGTATCGGTTTTATCGTACTCAATCAAATTACCCAAATAGATAAATGCTGTGTAATCACTCAAACGGCTTGCTTGTTGCATGTTGTGCGTTACAATTACAATCGAAACATCTTTTTTAAGTTCAGCAATCAGCTCTTCAATCGCCCCTGTACTAATCGGGTCAAGTGCCGATGTTGGTTCATCAAACAGCATCACTTCTGGTTTTAGTGCCACAGCTCGTGCAATACATAAACGCTGTTGCTGACCACCACTCATTCCCAATGCTGAAGTTTTCAATCTATCTTTCGTCTCTTTCCAAATGGCTGCATCTTTAAGTGCTTTTTCAACTCGGTCGTCAAGCTCCGATTTATTTTTAACCCCTGCTAACTTCATTCCATAAGCTACATTATCATAAATACTCATGGGAAAAGGCGTTGGCTTTTGAAAAATCATCCCCACACGTTGACGTAAGCTTATCAAATCGTTCTCTTTTTTCAAATCAAGAATATTCTGCTTCCCTTCATTTCCATAGAGATTAATCTCTCCCTCATACTTATTCCCAGGGTAAAGGTCATGAATACGGTTCATTGCTCTAAGCAGTGTCGATTTCCCACACCCACTTGGTCCAATCATTGCCGTAATTTTATTCTTTTCAATCGGAAGATTTATATTTTTTAGCGAAGGAGCATTCACTCCTGCATAAGTAAAACTAAAATCTTTGGTTTCCATTATTAAATTTGACATCTTTTCTCCTTGTCAGTCAATGGGCAGACACAGGGGTCGCCCCTACAGGTTATTTTTTATTTCTGGTCATGTAACGACCTGTTAAATTTATCATCAATACAATCGCTGTCAATACAAACGACGCTGCCCAAGCCAACTCCCGACTTGCTTCATCGGGATAGGTTGCCAAGTTATAGATACTTACGGTTAAGGATGGAAACTGTCCCGTTAAATCCATGGTAAAAAACTGATTGTTTGCCGAGGTAAACAGCAGTGGAGCCGTCTCTCCAATAATCCGTGCAAACGATAGTAAAATACCTGTAGTAATCCCCACCTTAGCTGCTTTTATAACAATTTGTAAAATAATCTTATGCTTGCTTCCACCAAGGGCAATCCCTGCCTCGCGTAGCTCTTTGGGTACCAGTGCCAACATATTGTCCGTGGTACTAATAATAATAGGAATCATCATAATAGTCAATGCGATAATCCCTGCAAAACCGTTGTAGCTTCCAAAAGGAGCAACAAAAATAGCAAAAACAAACACCCCAATAACAATAGAAGGTGCAGACATCATCACATCGCTTAGATTTCGAATAACCGAAGCCAATTTACTTTGGTTACTGTACTCTCGAAGCCAAATTCCTGCAAACATTCCAATAGGTACAGCAATCGCCGAAGCGATAATCGCCATGGTAAACTGCCCGACCAACAAGTTTCGTATACCTCCCTCTACCAAGTCATTGGTAAAGGTTGTAATATGCAGAGCTGAAACCCCTTTATACGTTAGAGTAGCCAATATCCAAAAGAGAAAACTGATTCCAATCACTGCTGAAAGCGTTGAGAGAACCAATATGATTTTATTGAGTAATAATCTGTTCATCTATGATGCCTTTCTACCTAAAAAATAAAACTTTGCAATAGAGATAATCGCAAAACTAACCACAAATAGAATCAGTGCTAAATAGTACATGGAACTCATCTCTAAATCCATCGCTTCTGAAAAGTTGTTTGCCAAAAGAACAGGAATCGAAGTCGTGGGATCCGTAACTTTAGAAGGAATCGACATAACCGAACCAATCAAGAATGCCACCGCCATTGTCTCGCCCAATGCACGACCAAGAGCCAAAATAATAGAACCAATAATCCCACCCTTAGAGTACGGCATAACCACATCTTTGATAACCTCAAACTTAGTCGCACCCATTGCGTATGCTGACTCTTTTAGAACATCGGGAACGGTATTCATTGAGTCCCGTGTAATCGCTGCCATAAAAGGAATAATCATAATTGCCAAAACAATACCTGCTGTCAAAAGCCCCACACCATTACCACCAAAAGTAGCTTGAATAATCGGTGCAAAATAAAACAGCCCCCACATACCATAGATAATACTTGGAATAGCAGCGAGTAACTCTATTGCAATAGATACAGGCTTAACCAAGGTCTTATGTGCAATCTCGGTCAAGAAAATAGCGATTCCCATTGCCAATGGTGTCGCAATCGCCATAGCGATTAGGGTACTAAGCAGTGTACCAATTATCGGAACGAATCCACCAAAAATACCCCCTTCATCATCCTCATCAGCTTCCCAAATCTCACTACCTAAAAAATCAACTCCAAACTCATGAAGTGAATCTTGTGCATACGAAAACAGAACGGAAAAAATACCAACCAGAATAAAAAATGAGAGTGTCGCTGAAAAAAACGAGAAATTTTTAAAAAATCTTCCACCCATTTTTTGCCTTTACTTTGTTTAATATCTGATAATACTTTTAAAGGGTAACATTTTGGTAACAAGGGAATATATAAAGGTTGTTTAGAAAAGAGTAACTCACTTCAACATTAAAAGGATGAAATGAAGTGAGTTGAGAAAATGTGAAAATTACAGTGAGGATTACAAGCCTCACATCTTAACCCTATGCAAAAATAGGGCTAAAATGTAGGGGAAGAAGATTATTTAATCTTCTTCGATTCCCAGTATGCTCGAATAGCATCTTTTGTCTCTTTTGGAAGAGGTACATAACCAAGTTCAGTTGCTGATTTATCTCCATTTTGATAAGCCCAGTCAATAAATGCTGTTACTTTTTTATTGGTAGCTTCTTTTTCAATTGGAAGTAAAATAAATGTCGCTGCAACGATTGGATACGAAGTTTCCCCTTTTGGGTCTCCAATTACGGCATAGAAGTCATTCTCTGCTGTCCACTCTGCATATTTAGCTGCATCTTGAAAAGAAGCTAACATTGGGTTAATGTATTTACCCTCTTTGTTCTCGATTTGAGCAGAGGTTAGACCCAATTTCTCTTTGAACGAGTACTCAATGTAACCAATAGAGTTTTTAATCTGTTGAATGTTTGCAGATACACCCGAGTTTGATTTACCAGCAACCACTTTTTTAGCTTTCCATGTTGGTTTTTTGCTCACTTTAATGCTCTTATCAAGTTTGTTCAAAAAGTAGGTAAAGTTAAAAGTTGTTCCTGATTTATCAGCTCTTACAACAACTGTAATCGGCTCATGTGGTAATTTTAATCCTGCATTTTGTGCTGTAATCTCTTTGTTATCCCAAAAAGCAATTGAACCCTTAAAGATTCCTGTAATTGCTGAACGGCTAAGTTTTAACTCGCCATCTTTCACACCCTCAATATTGTAAGCCAAAACTACAGAACCAACAACGGCTGGAAACATATAAAGTTTTTTCTTCTTAAGTAATTTTGGCTTCAGAGGCTTATCTGAACCTGCAAAATCTACCATTCGTTTAGAGATGGATTTAATTCCATCTCCTGAACCTGTTGGCGTATAGTTTACTTGATTCTTTGTCGTTTTATAATAATCTGCTGTCCATGCCCTATAGATTGGTCCAGGAAAAGAAGCCCCTCTACCTTTAATCTCATCAGCACTAACTGAAGAGATTGCAACGGTTGCTACAAGAGCTGTTGTTAATAGTTTTGAAAATATCATTTGAATGACCCCTTTATTTAAGTATGAAGAAGTATAAAACATCTTGGTAACATTTTGATTACATGTTTTTAGATGAAGATAATAATGATTTTTTTAGAAAAAAGAGAGATTTATTTTTAAGAAGATGTTTTTTTAGGTGCTTGTCTGCACCCTAAGAAGAATCTCTTAGAGTTCAGAGGGGGATTACCACTCTACAGAAGCCGTTAGCATAAGAGCATCTTGTCTCTGTGTATTTGCAAGTTTTGTTCCACCCTCTTTAAGGTAGTTGGCAATAAACTCTACATTATGGTTGTACTCATAAGCCACACCTGCAATGGCTCTTTTTTTCTCGCCTGAGTTATCATCCATATCAAAGGAATCATATCTTCCGATTACATTCCAATCATCTGCAACTCTATATTCGCCATTTACAGAGTAACCATTACCTTTTTTAGAGGCGATACCATCATTAACTTTAATATATTGAGCAGAAACTAAGAACTCGGGTTGATTGTAAACAGCATGTAGACCCATCCAATTTAAGTCTTGATTTCCATGTTTATTACTCAATTTATTCTGTTGTCCAAAGAATGAAATATTGGCATATGTTCCTGATTTTTTAGCTTTCTTCTTTCCTGTTCCAAGAACATGGGCTGTTAATCTCCACTCTTTGCTTAAGCCTTTTCCGTCCTCTTTATTGTGGTAACCTTCTCCATTGAAAAGTCCTAATTCACTTGAAAAATATTCTGTTTTAGTTTTAAAGTTAATACCTCTATCAGCAGAATTGGTTATATCAGCTCCATATTTTGCTTCGACCAATGTTTTTGAAATTGAACGATAGTTCCATGAGTTATGTTCTTCATAATCAATCCATGGTCTGTGTGTTTGTCCTATCTCTACACCTGTATTTGGAAGAATATTATCCAAATATAAAAATGCATATTTAAGTCTTACTCCACTCTCCCCTGCTGAATCATCATGAGTATCAAGAGTAAGTCTCATATAGTCTTTTGAATTCTCTTTCATATATGCTTTTACTTGAAAATAGTTTCTTCTTGTTTGAAACTTATTCGTTGAATCGCCTTTACTTGGGCTAGAATTAACAAAACCTAAGTAGTGTGTTCCTGAAAATTTAAGAACAGGTACTTTTGACTTTACCACAACACCTTTTTTACTTTTTGGTGCTTCCAACGCTGAAATTTTTGCGTCCATTTCAGCCACTTGAGCTTTAAGTGTTGAAAGTTCTGAGTCGCCATTTGCCAATACCATAGTTGCAATAGCCATTGTTGATAGTATAATTTTTTTCATATTGAAAAACTCCTTTTTTTAATTGAGTGAAGTATAAAGAAAAAGAGTTACAAAGTGGTTACAAAATCATCATTTTCATAAATATAAGTAGAAATGTTAGTTAATAAAGACGCCGACTCCGAAAATTCGACTTGAATATGTGGAATCGACGGCTTTAGCCTCGCTGTCTTTGAAATTAATTAGGCTCAACTGCTTAGTAGAGTATAAATGGGATAAAATAACTCCTAATTATAGTTTAATTAAGAGTAATTTTATCTGACTTAATATATTATCCATAATAATAACTATTATCAAGGAATCTTATATGAAGAAACTACTAATTTCAATAACTTTTTTAACAGCTACAACACTTATGGCAGACATTCAAGCAGGAGAGAGAGTCTACAAAGAAAACTGTGCTATCTGTCATAGTATCAATGGTGGGGGAACCATGGGACCCGATTTTAATATGGTTGCCTATTCACGACATAAAGAGGAAATAGAGTATTATGCAAAAGACCCTTACAGTCTATTTGAAGCTTTTGGCTACAGTGCAAATGCCATGCCTACCTTACCTTTAGAAGACCAACAGTTTAAGGATGTCGCTGACTATATTTCTTCATTACAACCATTTAAAAAGTGGATGATAAAAAAGAAAGTTAATAAAAAAGCTGTTGTGAAAAGTGAAGATAAAAATGAGAGTAAAGAAGATAAATAAGGTGCGTTTTTCAACGCACCAAAAAACCAAAAAGGTTTAAATAAAAATTCTAAAATAAATTAGCATTCTTATCAATCCATTTAAAGTATTCAATAATATCTTTAATCTCTTCCTCACTCATGTGTTGATTAGGCATTTTAAGATTAAAGTAGTTAATCATACCTTTTACATAAGCTTCCTCGTACTTTTTAGATGGGTTTTTAATAAATTCAGCTACCCATTTAGCAGACTCTTTACCATGTCTTTCAAGTACACCTGTAAGGTCTGGACCTGATGATACTTTTCCAACAACGTGACAACCACCACATCCACCTTCTCCAAAGGCTCTTTCGCCTCGTTGAGCTTCGGTTGATTGAGGAGTTGCAACAAGTCTGACGAGAGCATCTTTTGCTCTGATTCCAACGTCTGCTGTTTTAACCATGTATTGCCAAATCATGTTTTCAAAAAGAATCGCTTTTTCTAAATCATTTGCTTTTACAGCTTCGTCAGATTTAGCTTTTTGCTCTTTGATTTTTCCATACTGGTCAAGTGCATCCGTTACAAGATCTTTTACCGTGTCGTATTTTTCGTAATGGTTCTCTTTCAAGAATTTTACAACCGATTGAATAACAGCATCGGTAGCAGAGTTTACAGCAACCGTTTTATCGTATTCAGCTTTTAACTCTTCTGGAGACATGGTTTTCATTTTAAGTTTTTGAGCCGAAACATATTTTTTGTTCGGGTCTTTAACCATAAGGTAACCCATCATTTCCAAGTGAAGTGCTGAACAGAACTCGGTACAGTAGTATGGGAATACACCCTCAATATCTGCTGTAAATTTAATAGTTGTAGTTTCCCCTGGTTCAAGTGATGCGTGTACATCATAGTTATCAACTGTAAATCCATGAGTCTCATCTTGTGCTCTCTCAAGGTTGGTTAAATAGAACGTAACCTCATCGCCTTTATTAACCGTTACTCTTTCAGGGTTAATATGTGAACGAACCATGGTTGCATAGATAGTAACTTTGTTTCCATCTCTTACAATTCTTTCTTGTCCTGCTAATGTTTTTCCTACATGTGCTTTACCTGTTTTAGTATTTGTTCCCATAACATAACGCACTTTTGGATGCAACTTACTCATACGAATAGCAACAGCTTGGTGTGGTTCTCCTAATGGTATTGGCATATCAACCAATAAATCCATTGTTTTACCAGAAATATCAATCAACTGGTGGTTTTGAGGATGAAGAGGTCCAACTGGGTCAAATCTATCAATTGCCAATTTGTTAAGAGAGATAATATACTTACCTTGTGGGTCAGCAGATTTTCCTTCCATTCCACAAAGGTGACCTACGTTGTAGTGTACGTTCTCTTTGTCAAGAACTTTTAAATCTTTGTAGTTCCATTTTACAATTTGACTATCAACGTAAAGTGAAGTATAAATTTCGCCATCTACATTTGAATACTGGTTATGCAATGGTCCAAGACCTAACTCTACTTGACCGTGAAGTGCAGATTTCATATCTAAGATTGGAATCCCATAAGGGTCTTTTCCTATATACTTTTTATCGGCAATAAGCTTTTTGATTTTGCTCCATTTGTAAACAGAAGCGTGAGTATCTAGCTTACCACAAACCGTAATATACTCTCCATCAGGAGATACATCAACACCGTGTGGAGATTTTGGCTCAGGAATCAAGAAGAAACAATTATTTTTAACAGCCACATCTATTGGTATAATACGCATACCGTTAACCACTTTTATATTTTTATCATCTTTTGCAATCTCAGCCAGTTTTTTCCAGTTATACACATGTAAAAAATCCGTATCATTTCGGCTCATACCTGCTTCGTTTGGTGGCATTCCAACTTCAATTCCACCTGTATACATTTCGGTATTAAATGAGTTGGTAAATGCCCAACCATCACTTGCATTTTTACCTGCATCCGATAAATCTTGCATGTATGGAGGCATTTCAATAGTAAAGGACTTTTCAGGATGAATTCGTCCCTCTTTAGTATTAAATTTCCACATGGTAACCCCACCACGATAGGTCTCTTTGTACTCTTCAATTGGATGGTAGTTGTTATCAAATGGTGCTGCGTATTGACACGCTTCTATAATATAGTCTGAGTTTTGTGTAAAGAATGCCCCACCATGAGCCGATTTGAACACAGGGTTAACGACAATCTGCTTTGTCTCAAAATCTTCAAGGTCAATAATCGCAATTCTTGGGTTTGCTTTATCATTAATCGCTAACCATTTACCATCATATTTACCATCTTTTTCCGAAAGTGCTGGATGGTGTGTGTCTCCCCAATTTATCTCACGTCCTCTAATATTACCTTGTCGAAGTACGGCTTTTGAGTCTTCATCAAATCCATACCCCTGCCAAGGTTCTGGTGTAAATACGGCAACATATTTTAAAATCTTCATTGATGGTACACCGTAGACCAAAATCTGTCCACTCTGTCCACCAGAAGAAAATACCATAAATTCGTCACGTCCACCCGTAGGCAGATAGGTCTTGGCTGCACGGATTATATCGTTTTCGGTCAATCCCCTCTTCTTCATAATCTTTTCAAGTTCTCCACTACCTGCTGTTGCCACAGTTACAGCCAGTGTTGTACCTAAAAGAAGAGTAGAGAGCTTGCTAAATGCTTTTGTCATACTGTTCTCCTTAATCTTTTTTGAGCTAATACCCAATGCTCATATAATATTCCATTTGTCTCACTGATAGTTTGACTTTAATCAAATTATAAGATTTTTTTATTTTTATATATAGATATAACTATAACTTATTTATTATAAATATAATTTTAAATTAAAATAATTATATTTTCAACTTATCTTGATGGAAATCAATTTTATAAGAGTAAGAATAAGATAATATTTATCTTATTTAAAAAAGGAGCCTTAAATGCGTCTATTTCTAAGCCTATTCTCAATCTTTACTGTTCATTTACTCGCCAACAACATCAATACCTGTCAAAAGTGTCATCCCATTATCTCTCATGAATTTCAAAAATCGTTTCATAAAAAATCTACGGTTAAAGAAGATGCTGTTCACAAAGCCATTTGGGATAAACACCCTGCAAAAGCAAAAGGAAAGTACAAGTGTGCCAAATGTCACACCCCAAATGCAAGCAAAGAGAACCAAATGCATCAAGGTATAACCTGCCTCTCTTGCCATACTATCACAGGGATTGAAGAGCATCCAAAAGCCAACAAAAACATCTATGAAACCAAAGATAAAACACTCTACTCAGCTGAAAAAGGGATGGAAGATAAAAAAATAGTCTACAAAGAGAAAAGTTCATGGTTGGGTTTAGTAAAAGAGACAATAGGTTCTCCTTATCACGATATTGATTACCGAAATAAGATTTTTTACACAGGTAAAATCTGTATGGGATGCCACTCACACAAACAAAATGGAAAAGGCTTTAATGTTTGCCAAACCGATAGTGCAAAAGCAAAAGACGAAAAAACAACTTGTATTAGCTGTCACATGCCAAAAGTCCAAGGAAGTGCTACAACCATTAGAGAGAGTAAAACTCACGCTTTCCATGGTTTTGCAGGAGTCAGAAATGCACCAAAACTATTGGCAAAGTATGTCGATATTAGCTACCAAAAATCAGCAACTGGATTTACGATAACCGTTGAAAACAAAGCACCTCATAACCTTTTAACCCATCCTCTACGAGTGGTTCAATTAAAAACAACTCTAAAACGTAATGGGAAAAAAGAGGCATTAAAAACTGAAACGTTTGTAAAAGTAATCGGAACAGAAGGCAAACCATCCATGCCATGGCTAGCAACACAAGTAGTAAAAGACACCATGATTAAAGGAAATGAAAAAAGAGCCGTTACATTTGATACCAAGCTCCAAAGTGGCGATGAAATAGAGACAACCTTAGGTTTCTACATTGTCAACCCAAAAGCTGTTAAAAAATTGGGATTAGAAGAACACAAAGAGCTTAGTAGCTTTACTATTTTGAAAAGTTCTGATTTTAGAGTGAAGTGATATTAAATCTTTGGGACTTTTCTCCCAAAGATAAAGAGTTTTTTACTCTTCTTCATTGAATAAAATTTTCCAAACAATACCAGCAATAATAGCACCAATAATAGGGGCTACCCAAAATAACCACAACTGATTTAACGCTCCTGTATCAGCAAATAGTGCAGCCGCTGTACTTCTTGCTGGGTTAACCGATGTATTCGTTACAGGTATAGAGATTAAATGAATTAATGTTAATCCTAACCCAATGGCAATAGGTGCAAATCCAGCAGGTGCTTTTGGAGACGTTGAGCCAAGAATAATAAATAGAAACATAAAGGTCAATACTACCTCTGTAAGCAATGCAGAAACAAGAGAGTACCCATCAGGAGATAAGTTACCATAACCATTAGAGGCAAAACCACCTACTTCAAATCCTGCTTTTCCTGTTGCAATTAAATAGAGTAATCCTGCAGCAACAATACCTCCTAAAACTTGAACCAAAATATAAGGAATCAACTCTTTTTTTTCAAATTTTCCTGCACTCCAAAGTCCTATAGAGACAGCTGGATTTAAGTGACAACCTGAGATGTGTCCAATACTATATGCCATGGTTAAAACGGTCAAACCAAATGCAAAGGAGACCCCCACAAAACCAATACCTAGTTCAGGATAACCTGCCGATAAAACAGCTGATCCACAACCACCAAAGACTAACCAAAATGTTCCTATAAATTCTGCTACTAATTTTTTACTTAAAGTCATTTTTTTTCCTTTTAGAGTTTTTTAAAAAAATAATTATAGCAGTTCACAAACAACAAAAAAACATTATTTTAAATATTATTAAGATTTTAATGTTATTAATAGTTATATTATATTTTAGTGTTACGTTGTGAAACAATTATATTTAATAATCTAACAACCAAAGCCTCTATAGCTTATGAGAAAAAAAAGATAAGATTTTATTAATTTGCTAAAGCTTCACTCTGTTTATCGCTATTTGTAAAAAAGAGTTTATTAGTTCCACATATTTCACAAACTTGATAAAACTCAAGTCTCTTTTTTTGAAGTTTTGGTTTACATGATTTATCTGAACACTTTAATTTAATAGAGGTATTACCATTACAAGATAAACATTTAAAGTAGTAGCCATATTTGCCATAACGTATTTCAATATTACTATCATTACATTTAGAACAGAAAAACTTTTTGGCTTCTATCTCTCTTTTGACCTCTTTTTTAATAGGATATTTTTTTCTATAATCATAACTCTTTGGTTTGTGATTTTTTACTAAAAACTCTGCAATCTCTTGAACTCTATCTAAAGTTAATATTGTAGTCAATGCTTTGAATACTGTTAATGGATTCATCTTCTCTACTCTCTCATTCCATTTTGTAATAAAAGAATCTGCTCTCTCAAAACCTTTAGGCAAAGTACCATTAGCCACCGTTGTTTTAGGATTAATAAGAACTGTTGAGTTAACATGAATACCTAAAAGCTTTATATTTGCAGGTAATTCCATATTCTCTTTTATAAAATCTATTAGTATCTCTGCGTGACGTTTATTCTGCTCTATAGGATTGGGAAATGTTTCTATCTTTTGACCATATTTTACATCTAAAGAGCCATCTTCTTTAATAGTGAGTTCTCCAGTAAAACTTTTGCTCTCTAAAACTTCTATACCCCTTCTGTTTATTAAAATATGGTCAATTTGAGCCACTCTACCATTATGTTCAATACGAATATCATGAAGTAATGTAACCGTAGGGCTATCTTTAAATGCAAAATCAAGATAATAAGCATTCTCTTTTTCGGCGTTATAACCATTTTGGATTCGTCTTAAATCTGCTCTTATAAGTGTCTGTTGTTTGCTATTTTCACTCTGCTTTAAAAGCTCTTTTAGCTCTTCTATCTCTCTGTTTTTTGAGTCAATGGTTTTGTATATCATATTTAATCTCTTTCTATTTTACTTTAACTTTATTATTTTTCATATTTGTAATCTGTGTAGCTTGATTTTTTACTTTTGTTTTTAGTGTATTATTCTCTTTTTCTAATTTAGTTACTTCTGTTTGTAAATTATTATTTGATGTTTTTATAGAATATGCTTTTCGTGATAATTTTACAAATAAATCCAAGGTGTAAAAATCTTTATCTTTTAAAGTAGTGTCCAATTTACAGACTTTGTCTGCTACCTTATTAATCTCCCTTGGAATCCAACTTATATCAATTTTACACTCTTTTGAGAGAGCCATAATTATTTTATCTTCAACGGCACTCTTATTATCACAAAGAATCATACAATGGGTATAGTTGTTTTTATAGATATAAAAAATAGCATTAAATATGGCATATTTTTCTGCTTCGCTATTATTCTCTATATCAAATAACTCCATAATATGCGTTGCATTATTACTTTTATCATAAAGGCTTATTCTAAAATTTTTACTATTGGTACTACCTGCATCTACATAGATAATTTGTCTAGGATTGGTCATTTAAAATCTTTCTTATTAGAATAAAGATTATTTTAACATTAAAAAATTAAATTAATATAAATTTTAATATTTATATAAGGAAAATAGTTAAATTAATAATTATTCTGTTTATAAATTTATGTCAGCTTAATGGTTACCACGATTTACACAAACCCCATCCCCAAAATCTCCTCAAAAC
>Ga0256826_1000711_pt1 | contig 20396 bp, 18 predicted proteins | sample CV79metaG_FD_185975 | JGI IMG/M metagenome (GOLD analysis project Ga0256826, IMG submission 185975) | Hydrothermal vent microbial communities from East Pacific Rise, Pacific Ocean - CV79 | ecosystem: Environmental > Aquatic > Marine > Hydrothermal vents | place: Pacific Ocean: East Pacific Rise...
TTATTACAATTCCAAGATATTCAAATATTTTAGGCATAAAAATTCCTTTCTTTAATCTGTAACATTATAACTAATTTTGGATTTTTGTAGTATAACCATCTGACTTGGAGTCAATCTAGCTAAAATTCATGTTTAAGAAAACTAGCTGATTTAGGATTTGTCCAATATGTTATGTTTTAGTTTATGATAGCTTAATTGCTAGTTATTAGTATATAAATACTTGTTTTGTTATATATTAGTATGAACACTTATATGCTTTACCTATCGCTGTAGTATTAGTTGTCCCAAGAGAACCCCAAGCATTTGTATTTGCCATATTTTGTATATAAACAATATTTGCTCCGAGTTTATATGCTTCATTACGAAGTTCATTTCTAGCACCAACGACTAAATTTTTATTAGATGTATAATCTCCAGTAAACCAGTTTCCTTGTGAACCAATTATCTCCCCTAAAAATTGACATTTACTTTTATTAACAGGTTCATTGACTATCTCAACACTATTTGCTTGAGGTATTACTTTTATTGCTGAACAACCAGACAAAATTAATATTACCATTATTACTTTATACATTTTTTTCCTTTGTGTAGCGACCGAGTACAGAAATGTGTTACATATATTTCTACTCTTCTAACTTCTACAATAGTATCTAAACTTTTCAAGTTATCAAAGTTTTTTTTTCGAGCTGGATAACATATTTTTATTGCTACGATTTATTATATTTTTTTTCTATTTACACACCTAAAAGTGGAGATTTCCTCACATGGGTGTAATTTAACTAATTACCTAAAATCTTTTTCTTTTCATTTTCAAACTCAGCTTGAGTAAGAACACCTTTTTCTCTTAGTTTTCCTAATTGCTCTAACTTTTTATATTGGTTTAAACTATTATCAACAGATACAGATACTTTGGAATCTGTTAGATTTCCCTTAGCATCATGCACATAAAAAGTTTTTACTTCTTTTTGATTGTTCATATTTATTTTAGCTTCTTCTTGAGTTAGTAGTTTAAACCTTATTTCAACTTGTGGCCATCTTCCAAATCCAGCAGGAACTTCATTAACTGAAACTATTTGAACAACTTTATTTTCTCTTTTTGCTCTTTCATTTATCTCTTCGAAAGCATCATTCTTAATTACACCTAATGGAGTAAAACCTGTTGGAGCAGATTTAGACATACTAAATACTCCATTCTCCATTGGCATTACAACAGACTTTGAAGTACAACCTAAAAAAACTAAACTAATAAGTAAAGTATAAATATATTTCTTCATTTTTATTCCGTATAATAAATTTACCAATCTTATTTTATAAAATAGGCATATTCAAATTCCCAAACAATGTGGCTTCTTGGATATAACTATTTATTCGATATCATTATATATAGAGTAGCCTTAATATTTACAATTAATAATTATAAAAAATGATAGTTAAAAGTCTAAATTTATTTTTTAGAGTTATTTTAAAAAATTACTTAATCTTTAGTGATAGTTAATTATTCAATATACATATGAGTTAAAAAAATTAGCTAAATTATGGGTGATCAATGCCTTGTTTTAGCAAAATATCTTTCAATTCCGTTAGCCATACCTTTTGCCATTATTTTTCTATAGTTATCATCAACTAATCTTTTGGCTTCATCTGGATGGGTGATAAAACCTACTTCTATTAGTACAGATGGCATTTGTGCGCCTACTAGCACCCAAAATGGGCCTTCTCTAACACCAGCATCTTTTACATTTTTATACTTTTTATTCAATGAGCCTAGCATCCCTCTTTGTAAGTCTATTGCTAGTTTATTTGATGCTAAAATATTATGATGATTTAGTAGATTTAGATAAGATAATTTTCCATATTTATTCATATCACTTAAATCTGCTGAGTTTTCTTTTGCTGCTATTTTCTTAGCTCTTGAAGAACGTGATGGAGATAAAAAGTAGCACTCTACTCCATGAACTTTTTTAGCATTTTTTTTACCAACTGCATTTGCATGGATGCTAACAAAAATATCTGCATGTTTTTTATTTGCAAATTTTGTTCTCTTACTTAACTTTACAAATCTATCTTTATCTCTAGTCATATAAACTTTATAACCACGAGAGTTTAAAATCTTTTTTAACTCTTTTGCTATTTTAAAAACTACCACTTTTTCTCTATATCTCTTATAACCAACAGCTCCAGGATCTTTTCCACCATGACCAGCATCTATAACTATAATTTTATCTCTATCAACTCGTAATGGAGATTTTTTATGTGTTGATTTTACTATTTTTGAACCTGTATTAATGGTAATAATTAAATCTTTATCTACTTTTTTAAATCTTATTTTTACTTTTGTTTTATTTTCTATGACTAAACGAAGTGTATTAGGTTTAAACTGTGCTAATTTAATCTTGCTAATTCCAGTTTTTCTTAAATTTTTATAACTTTTAATCATAAAGGCATGTACATCAAATACATATCTATACTTTTTCTTTTTAGAATCATAAAGCGTAAAATAGTTAATTTGATTATTTTTTAAATTTTTATCAAAATGTAGTACTAATTTTGAGTCTATAAATTTAATAGATTGTAATTTATGAGAAGATTTTACTTTTAATTTTTTAGCATTCTTTGATTTTTTATTTGATTTTGAAGTAGGCTTATTATATGCTAATTTTTTTGGCTTAGAGAGAATCTTTTTTAGTTTTTTCTCATAGTCCTCAACATCTATATGAAGTCTATTTCCACTTTTTAAGATACCCTCTAAAGAATCTTTTTTTAGTTTTTCATCTTCTAAAACAACTGATTGCAAATAAAGTGATTTATAATCATTATAGGCACAAAAATTATCACTTATTGATGATGTTTTCATTTTATTGTTTGCACGTTGCAATATTTTAGCATTGCTTAGTGCATTTAAAGATAGTGTTAAAATAAAAAAACTAAGAAATAGATAACGAATCATATACTAATTATTCACCATTAGTAAGTTTATCCATAAGCTCTTTAACACTTATGATTTTATCTAATTTATAACCATTTGTTCCAGAGAAAAATAATCCTGTTTCAAGATTTCCCTCATAAGCATCACTAAGTCTGTCTGCTATACAAAAACCTACAACTTTTGCTTCTTCACCACGATTACAAGGAGCTACACAGTTTGATATACATTTAATCGCAGGACCTTCACGCTTTTCAACTAACTCTATTAGGTTTGTTCTTACACCCTGAGCTGGATAACCAACTGGTGAACTCATGAGCTGGATATCTTCTTTTTTAGCACCTAAAAGTACTTGTTTTAAATTTTCATGTGCATCACACTCATGAGTCCCTATAAATCTAGTACCCATTTGTACTGCACTAGCTCCACGACTTAACATATCTTCTATATCATTTTTATCCCAAACTCCACCAGCAGCAATTACTGGAATATTACCCCAAACAGCTGCTTCTTCAACTACTGGAGCTACAATATTTTCTAATTGATTTTCTTCTAATTTACACTGTTCATAAGTAAAACCTTGGTGACCACCAGATTTTGGACCCTCTACAATTACAGCATCAGGAAGTCTATCGTATCTTTTTTTCCATCTTTTACAAATAATTTTAAGTGCTTTTGGTGATGAAACGATAGGTACTAGAGCAACATCTGGATAACCCTCAGTAAATTCAGGCATATTTGTTGGAAGCCCAGCACCGGTAATGATGATATTTATCCCACTCTCACAAGCATCTCTTACAACACGACCATAGTCTGTCATAGCATATAAAATATTTGCAGCAAGTGGTTTATCTGCACAGATTTTTCTAGCATTTTTAACAATTGCATCAAGACCCTCTTTTGAGTAAAATCCTAAAGAATCAAGTGGTTTCCCAGATACAAGTTTTGAAGCATATTTTTTATCTTCATAGTAACCTGTTCCAACAGCAGAAATAACACCAAGTCCACCCTCTTTTGAAACATTACCAGCTAACTGATCCCAGCTTATACCAACACCCATTCCACCTTGAACTATTGGCTTTTGTATTTCATATTTTCCAATTTTTAGTGATTTAAAACTCATTAGCTAACCTTTAACTTTGCAAATTTTCTTTTTCCAACTTGAAGCACATACTCACCACTTCCTAATTGTAGTTGTATATCAGAAATTTTCTCTTGGTTTATTTTAACAGCACCTTGCTTAATATCTCTTCTAGCTTGTGAAGTTGATGGCTCTATTTTACAATCAACTAAAGCTTTTGCTATCCAAATTTCACCCTCACATGAGAATTCATCTATATCTGTTGGAATTTGGCTTTTTGCATGAACTTTTTCAAACTCTGCTTTTGCTTCATGAGCTAACTCTTGAGTATGAAACCTTGTAGTAATTTCTAGTGCCAATTCTTCTTTAACTTTTTTAGGATGTAGTGAACCATCTTCCACGCCAGATTTTATTGAGGCTATTTCATCTAAAGATTTTGTACTAAGAAGTTCATAAAATCTCCACATAAGCTCATCAGATATACTTAAAACTTTTCCAAACATATCGTTAGGTTCATCAGTTACACCTATGTAATTGTTTAAAGATTTACTCATTTTTTGCACACCATCAAGACCCTCTAAAATAGGCATCATAAGGACTGCTTGTTGTTTTTTCACATCATAAACTTTTTGAAGTTGTCTACCCATTAGAAGATTAAACTTTTGATCAGTCCCACCAATTTCAACATCACTTTTTAAATATACTGAATCATAACCTTGTAAAAGTGGATACATAAACTCACTTACAGCTATTGGACTTTGTGAAGAAAATCTTTTAGAGAAATCATCACGTTCAAGCATACGAGCAACTGTTAAAGTAGAAGCAAGTTCAAGCATTCCGTTTGCTCCAAGAGCTTCTAACCAGTCTTTATTATAAACAATATCAGTTTTTTCTTCATCTAAAATTTTAAAAGCCTGCGTTGTATATGATGCTATATTTTTTTTAATATCTTGTGCTGAAAGTACTTTTCTTGTAGCACTTTTTCCTGTTGGATCACCAATAGTTGCTGTAAAATCACCAATTAAAAATTGAACTCTTGCCCCATACTTTTGAAAAGTTGCAAGTTTTTGTAAAAGAACTGTGTGACCTAAGTGTAAATCAGGAGCAGTTGGATCAAAACCTGCTTTTACTGTATAAGTTTTACCCTCTTCAAAATATGCAGTTAATAATTTTTCTATTCTTGCATCATCAATAATCTCTGCAGTACCACGATTTATTTCTCTTAAAGCTTCTTGTAACATATATATTCTTCCTATTATTTATTAACGATATGCGTCGTCAGTTCTTATAAGTTGTATAACTTTTATTTTTTGTTCTATTTTAGCACGAACTGTATTAATATTTCCCTCTTTTGACTCAAAACCTATCTCACAATAACGAGTTGACTCACTTTTATTTTTTCCAAGCTCTATAGAGTTAATATCTATATTTAACTTAACTAAAAAGTTTAAAAATTCAGCAAGTGTACCTTTTCCACTATGAAGCGAAATTATCATATTGTAATTATATATATTTAATTTTTGCCATTTTACAAATACCATAGCTTCATGATTATCAATCTGTTTTGCTGCTGTTTTACACATTTTATGATGTACATGAACTTTTGATTTTTTTAAAAATGAAACTATTTCATCACCTGTTTTTGGATGACAACAGTAGTCAAAGACTACATCGCTAACACCAGAAGTACTATAGATTTCTAAACCTCTAAAATTATACTCTTTAAGCTTAAATCTATGTCGAGAGAGAAAACTTTTAAAACGACTATTTTGACTAATATCTTGAATATATTTATAAATTACTTCACGAAAATGCTCTATATCTATAGGGATAGTAGCTGTTTTTTCACAATTATGTTTCTCAAACCACTCAACAACTCTTGAATGGTTCAGATTCATTGCGGTTGCTACAATGTTGATACTAGATTTTAAATTTATCTCTTTAACTCTTGCATTACAATTATGACGCATATTTGATGTAGCTTTTGAACTTTTAACAGCATCTATCCATGAGCATCTCGTTATAACTTTATCATCTGTAATAATTTTTACAATATCACCATTATGTAATTCACTTAAAAGTGGGGCTTTAGTCTTGTTTACAAATGCCGAAGTAGCATGATTTCCCACATAAGTATGTACAGCATAAGCAAAATCTAAAATCACAGCTCCACGTGGTAGTGTAAAAGCCTCACCAGTTGGGGAAAAAACAGATATATCTTCAGAATACAAATCATTTTTTATTAAATCATAAAACTCTTCTACTGATTCATTTTGAAAACCTAAATTATTTAACCAATCAAGTTTTATAGTATTGTTTCCACCAGATTTATATTTCCAATGAGCAGCAACCCCTAATTCAGCAGTTTTATGCATCTCTCTTGTTCTAATTTGAACTTCAAAAATTGCAGTGTTGTAAAAAACAGTAGTGTGAATTGTTTGATAGCCATTATCTTTAGCAACTGCAATATAATCTTTAAACCTTGAAGATAATGGTTGAAAATTAAGATGAATAAGCCCTAAAATATCATAACATTTCACAGGATCATTTGTTAAAATTCTAACTGCTAAAAGGTCAAGTACTTCTTCAATTCCAACACCTTTTCTTTGCATCTTCAAATAGATTGAGTAGCGATGTTTTACACGAGAAAGTATCTCAAAATCATCTTCACAGAATCCATTTTTAGATAAAAGTTTATGTATGCTTTCTTTAAATTCTTCAAGCCTCATCTCAATAGCATGATAATTTGTATCTAAATAATTATCAAGATGATGTTTTTCCTCTTTAAAAAGATATGAGAAACTTAAATCTTCAAGTAGATTTTTTAAAAAGCTAATCCCTAATCGATGAGCTATTGGTGAATATACTACTAAAGTTTCTTCAGCGATTCTAAGTTGTTTATGTTCAGGCAAGGCATCGAGTGTAAGCATATTATGAAGTCTATCACAAAGCTTTACAACCAAAACTCTAACATCTTCTATGGAAGCTAAAAGCATTTTTCTAAAGGATAAGGCAGATACAGTTAAACGTTCATCTGAGGTAGATGCTACCAATTCAGAATCTCTAATAGTATCTATTTTAGTAAGCCCCTCAACCAAATGAGATACATCTGAACCAAATAAATCATCAATTTCTTCAATAGTGATTTCCGTATCTTCAACTACATCATGAAGTAAAGCAGAGATTGCCATAGATTCATCATCTGTGATGGATGCTACAATAGATGCTACTAAAATTGGATGGATTATATAAGGAAGCCCACTTTTTCTAAATTGATTCTCATGAGCTTTTGTGGAGTAAGCAAGAGCTTTTTTTAAAATCTCACTTGGATTTATTTGAGAAAAAAGATAAACAATTGCAGAGTCAACATCATGTAGATGTTTGACTTTTTCAATATCTACTTGATTTAAACTCATAAAATTACTTTCTTATTTTTCTAAGTCAACAAAGCCTTTAATTGTTACAAGACCTTCAGCAATTTCCATTAATGCTAAATCAGCTTCTTTTACCAATTTAGAAACACTAAGTTTAGATGTAGCTCCATTTAGAAGTTCATCTGTTCTTTTTGATACTGCGATTGCCAATTGATATCTATCCATACTTGGATTGTCATCTAAAATCTTTGCTGTTAATTCTTCTACTTTCATTGTTTAAAATTCCTTCGTAATTTTTATATTTATTTTACTATTGAGCAGTTATTCATATTGCCATTTAAAATGTCTAATAAGTTTCCTTTTATAGACATATCACATACAATTATTGGAAGTTTATTATCTTTTGCTAATGCGATAGAAGTATCATCCATAACTTTTATATTATCATTTAAAGCTTGTTCATAAGAAAGTTCATTTAATTTTACTGCATCACTATATTTTGCAGGGTCTTTGTCATAAACACCATCTACTTTAGTAGCTTTAATTATTACTTCTGCACCAATTTCAACTGCTCTTAGAGTTGCTGCTGTATCAGTTGTAAAAAATGGATTTCCAGTACCCGCTGCAAAAATTACAACACGACCTTTTTCCAAATGACGAGTAGCTTTACGGTTAATGTAAGGCTCAGCAATTTGCTCCATTTTGATAGCTGTTTGCATACGAACTGCAAGTCCAGCATGTTCACAAGCTTCTTGCATAGCTACACCATTAATAACAGTAGCAAGCATACCCATATAATCACCACTTGTTCTTTTGATGATTCCATCTTGAGCCGCAGTTACACCACGAATAATATTTCCACCACCAATTACAATACCAACTTCAATACCAGCATCTACTAATGATTTTATTTCTTGAGATATATACTTTAGAATCTGTGTATCAATTCCATAACCCTCTTCACCTGCGAGAGCCTCACCTGAGAACTTAACTAAAACGCGTTTATTAGCCATGAAAATCCTTAGTATTTTCGCGAATTATACTTAAAGTTGGCTTTTATTTTGCTTTGTTTGTTTGTTTTCCTAAAAACCAAACACCAATTAGAGTAAAAAGAACCAAGATAAATATAATAGTATAACCAGTTGGCAAGTCATATATATAAGACAACAACATAGCTAAACCAACACTAAAAGAACCACTTAACCATGCAAATAATAAAGGTTTAATTCTTTTTTGAACTAAAGCAAAATATGCTGGTGCAATTAAAAGAGAAAAAACAACTAAAACTCCAGCATTTTGAACAGATGATGTTACAACAATAGCTAACATACTAAAAAAAAGAATCTCTTTAAATATCCCTTTAATACGAGGATATAAAATAAACATAACCAAAGAAACTCCAGTATAAACCAAAGCACTATATAATAAATCCTCTTTAGTAGTAAATAAAATATCTGCCGCTGAAATTTGTTGAAATAATTCTGTCCCCTCTGTACTTCTTGCTAAAATCAACATTAATGCTGAAATCCCTAAGGCATACAAAAGTCCAATAAAAGCTTCAATATAAAGTATGCGTTTAGTTGCAAAAGAGATTATAAGTGCTGCTAATATAGCAAAGAAAAGTACAAGTGGAGTTTGGTATGCTCCATCAAAAAAACTAATACTTATTGCCATACCGATAGCTGCTATTTGACCAATTGCTAAATCTGTAAAAATAACACCACGCTTTATAATTTCTAAGCCAAAAATAGCGTGAATAAATACTAAAAAAAGAGCTAAAGTAAAAGCTGGCCAAAAAAGTTCTATTATTGACATAACTGTCCTGCTATAAAATTATAAAAATTCTCCAAAGTATCAGCTTTCTCTACTGAGTTTACATCATGAGGCAACACCAGTACTTTTGCACCTGTTTTAGATGCTATAAATTTTCCTGTTTTTTGAGAATGATAAACATCATGTGCAATTTTTTTAATTTTATTATCTTTCATAATTTTAATAAGCTCCACTGTATGTTTTGAACTAGGTGAAATTCCAGGTAATGGTTCTATATTTTCAAAACTTTTAAATCCATATCTATTTAAAAAATAATTAAAAAGTTCATGATACTGCACTATATTTTTATCTTTACATAGAGACATCTTAGTATCTAATCTTTGTAGATAAGCACTCCATTGCTTTTTAAAAGACAGAAAATTTTTCGCATAATCATCTGCATTACTAGGATCAACAGTACTTAATTTATTGCTAATAAAATATGCTACAGGTAGTACATTATATGGATCTAACATATAGTGTGGATTTCCTTGTGCATGAACATCTCCAAAAGCACGAGAAACTGCAAGTGGTTTATCTATAAGTTCTATTGCATTTGACACATCTATAAAACCTTTAGAACCAGGGCGTATTTTTCCATTGTGAGCACCTTTAAGTAGCGGTGGCAACCAACCAAGTTCTAAACCAGCACCATTCATTACTAAGATATCCGCTCTACGAAGTTTAGAGATTAAAGATGGTTTAGGGATGATAAAATGAGGATCATAATGTGGACTTCCTAATGCGTGAACTTTAACATGATTCCCACCTACTTTTTTAACAATCTTTGCGAATGTTGTATATGTTGTTTGAACATTTAATGTTGCAAACGCAGAACTTAAACTTAATAAAAATACCAATAAAAATTTCATATCATCCCCCTAATAACTATGTGCGCCATGTGCGCCTACTGCAACATTTAACTCTAGCATTAACTGTTGTACATCTTTTTGTTTACCATTAAAGTATTTTGACTTATCTAGTGAATATTCAAGTCTTAATCGTGAAAATTCAAAAGGTCTATATTCTAGCATCCCTGTATACATATCCATATTATCAGCACCTGCATTATTTTTCATTAACACATCATATCTTATACCTGCTGCATAATTTTGATCATATTTATATACAAGTTGTGCATACATACCATCTTGCTTAAGATTTTTAAAGTTTTGTTCTTTATCTCTATAAATATACTCACTTTGTAATGCTAATGAGCTATAACTTGAGAGTTGTGTTTGTAGTGTTAAATCAGTAGCATAAATATCTGTATTTCCTTGTGGGTTTTTCCCATGAAGTATAGATGCACCAGCTAAAACTGAAGTATCATCGCTTATATCTAAACTTACTTTAGCATAAGCATTATAAAGATTATTAGCACTTTCATATCCAAAACTTTGCTCATTTGTACCCTGCATAGCTTCAGCACCTAACATAAAATAAGTATCTGTTGGAGCTACCCACTGAACTTGTATACCTGCATCACCAATACCCTCTGGACCAAAAAAAGCATTATAAACTAACGCTTGTTCAGAAAAATCCCATGCATGTTGGTGTTTTTCATTATAACGACCAAAGGCAGACTTAAATTTTCCAGCTTTAACTTTTAAACCATAAGCCAAATCCCTTGTAGATACATAAGCTTCATCAATTTCAAACTCATCTGAACGCATATGAAAAATTGCAAAAGCATCAAAATATGGATCAACTGCTGATGATATAGCTACTTCAGCATAATTAAGATTAAAACCTCTATCTTGATTAAATGGTATCTCTTTTTCTGAATCATCACTTACAAATCCTGGTATTGAATAAGATGAATAATCTGTATTACTAATATTTCTACCTAATGCTGATGAATTAACAATTAGAGCAATATCTGGTAAATAGCTTTTTTGAGAAAAACTTGCACTTGAATTTGAAGCACTAGGCTTACTCTCTTGCATATAAGCACTATAATCTTGTGATTTTTTTTCTATTTTTACTTTTTTATTTTCTAATCTATCTAATCGATTAGTTAAAGCCTCTATAAGTTTTTGTTGTTGTTTTAACTGTACTTTTAAATCATCCACTTCACTTGCTTGCACAAGCATAGATGCACAAAATACAGATATTACAAATATCTTTTTCATGTTTTTTCCTAATAGTAATAATATTTTTTATAATTTTTGAGTTTATTAAGAAATTTTTGGAGGGGCGCGAGAGAGTTTATTTGAGATTAAATTATATGTATATTTAGTTTCATTATTTATAATATCTATATCATAAGATATTTTACAAACATCCAATGGTATTGCTATAACATCAGCAGAAGAATTAAAATTATTTTGAACAAGGCATACGGGACAGTTGTCATCCAACGCAACATTTTCATGATAATGAAAACTACTGAGTAATGTACCTACAAAAACAAAACTAAGTAATAATAATCTATACTTTTTCATACCCAAATTGTAACAAACAATTGGTTATAATGAGATTAATTCAGTTATTTCCGAGAAAACAACTGCACGATTTTCCTCTTTAGAAGCTAAAATTTTATCTAACATTAGAGCTATATTTTCATCAATATTAGGTACTAAATCTCTAATATCTTCAAGTTTTTCTTTCTTCAATACATTTGTAAATCTATCATAAGCAGAATACGCTTCTTTTTTTGAAAGTTTATAATACAACTTACGACCAAGCTCAAAGAGTTCAAATTCTTCATTTTTACCTGTTTTTACATTTAGGCTTAAGCTTAAATCTATATCAATATTTTTACTTCTCATGTATGCTCCAAGCTTCATGAAGAAGCCAAGCTTTGCCATTGTGAATTGACTTAAAACTCTATCGTTAAAAGCTTCAAAACTTTCAGTTTTTTTCTTATGCTTAACATACTCAAGCATAATACTCTCAACATAATACTTTGCATATCTAAGTGGTGCTGATTTTATAACTGTATGACCTTCTTCACCCTCACTTATAAGTTTTCCACCAAGAGAGATATTTACACCACCCTCAGTTTCACCATTTACTTTAGTTTTACAACCCTCAAAACCAATATCACCAAGACCATGAATACCACAACCCTTTACACAAGCTGACCAATACATACGGACACGACCCTTTGCTAAAGGCACTTTCTCATCTAAATATGTAGCCATATTTATAGCATCATTTTTATTTTCAATCACACCAAAAGGGCAATGCTTAGTCCCAGCACAAGCTATAAGATGATTAAAATATGGTGAACTTATGCTTTTATAAGTTTTAAAAAAATCTTCTTCTAAAAGTGAAGCAGTATCTTTAACTCCCATAATATAAAAAGATTGTTCCATATCAAGTCTAATCTCTTCATTTGCATATTTTTTACTCAAATTTGCCACTTCTATCATAGCTGAACCTGAAAATATACCAGATGGGACAACTACATGAAGAGCAAAAGAGCCATCACGAAGTTGCACCCTTCCTTGATCTGGATCATAAAAATCTATCTTTGTCATTGTCTCACCAGCACTAGCAAAATCAACACCAGCATTTTCTCTAATTGATTTAGATATAACATCTATTCCAACAGCTTCTATAAGAAAATGTAGTCTATTTTTATTGCGATTATCACGAAAACCAAAGCGTTTAAAAATATCTGTAATTGATTCAAAAGCTTTTACAACTTCATCCTCATTTGCTAAAAATATATCTGCATCTTTAGCTATATGACCAACCCTACCACCAAGGTATAAGTTATATCCATAAACACCATCTTTTTGAGCAAGAGCAAAACAACAATCATGACCAAAAATATTACAACGATTTGATAGTGAACCAGTTATGGCAGTATTGAACTTTCTAGGTAGTGTAGAAATCCACTCAGGATTATAAAGAAAAGTACTTTGAAGCTTTAGTAAAAGTTTTTGAGAAGGTAGGACATTGTCAAATGCCATATCATCAAGTGGATCATTTAAAATATTTCTAAAATTATCAACACCTGTTTGGTATGAGTCAATCCCTACATCTTTTAGTTTTTTAAGTAATGTTGGAATATCTTCTATCTTAAGATAGCGAAACTCAATTTGACACCTAGTAGTAAGGTCTATATAATCTTGCCCATAATCATGAGCAACTTCACCAATAGCTCTTGCTTGAATAGCATTTAACTGCCCACCAGGGATACGAAGTTTTATCATGAAACGCTCAGGAGTAGCTGGTCTATCATAAATTCCAAAACATTTTAAAAAGTATTTTTTATCATCTTCAGGGATTGACGCATAACCATTTTTAGCATACTCTTCTAAAGCATCAAAAGCTTCTTGAGGATTTTTAGTCTCTTTTACTTTTTCAATTTTATTTATTTTTTTACTTCTTGCTTCGTATGCTGTTTGTAATTCTACCATTGTTTTAAGACTCCGTCTCTTACTTAATTGATGAAATTATAACTATTTTCAAACAATTTTAAGCAATTAATTGTATATTTTTTATACACTTTTAATTGTAACAACTCTATCTGCTAAAAAATCAGCTTCACTTTTATTGTGAGTAACATAGAGTAAAGTAAAGTTTAACTCCTTTTGCAAAGTAAATATCTCGTCTAATATTTGTAAGTTTAAATCTTTATCTAAACTAGATAATGGCTCATCCATTAAAACTATTTTTGGTTTTACAACAAGTGTACGAGCTAATGCTACTCGCTGTTTTTGACCACCTGAAAGTTCATCAATAGCTCTATTTTCAAAACCTCTTAAATTTACTTTTTCTAATATAGATTTAACTAATTCTACTCTTTTTTGCTTAGGTATTTTTTTGATTTTTAAACCAAATTCTATATTTTGAAATACATTAAAATGTGGCCATAATGCCAAATCTTGAAAAACAAATCCTATATCTCGTTTATCTGTATCTACTAAAATACTATCATCTTTACTTACGAGCTTATTATCTAAATATATCTCACCACTATCTACTTTTTCTAAACCAGCTATTAATCTTAAGAATGTTGATTTTCCAGAACCAGACACTCCTAAAATAACTATCTTTTCACCAGCTTTAATATCTAAAGAAAAATTATAAAATAACTTCTTTGAATCATATTGTTTTGTAATATTTTTTAATTTAATCAAAATATTTTCCTTAAAATCAACCAAAGTAAGATTGGTGTCAAAATTATCAATAACATCATAACACAAAGAGCAGACACCATCTCCTGTGGTGAATTTGCCATCAAAGTAAATAGTTTTACAGCAAAGGTATCATTTCCAGCTGAGTACAATAACATTGTCATATCAGTATCTCTAAGTAAAAAAATAAAAGACAAAAAATAACTAAGTAAAAAACTACCCTTTAAGAGTGGTGCAGTTATGTGTAAAACAGTATATATTTTTGATGCTCCAAGAACTTTTGCACTATCTTCAAAAGAGTGTGGTAATTGTGCTAAATTTGCACTAAATATACGATTGCTTAAAGCACTGTATTTTAAAATATAAGCTATTATAATTATAATTGGACTTGAATAAATAAACGATGTAATAGAATTATTAAACAAATAAATCAACCCTATTGCAATAACACTACTTGGTAATGCAAAAAAAGAAATAGTTGCAAAATCTAAAATATGCAATTGTTTTCTTTTTATAATAAGTGCTATGAGAAAACTAAATAGTGTAATTATTAATGCTCCAATAGATGAATAAATAATACTTCTATAAATACTATCACTTACCAATTCAAAAGCCTTAATGTAGTTAGATAATGAAGCAGAATTTATAACAAGAGTAATAATTGGTAATAAAATAAAAGAAAATAATAGAACAAAAATAAAAGTAAAAATTATATATTTAAAATTTTTTAATTCTATAAGATTTTTATTTTTAAATCTGGATGAATAAAAAAGTGTAGCATAATTCTTTTTAATATAATTTTTTTCAAACCATAAAATCATAAAAACCATAAGTAAGATAAGTAAACTCAAAATTATTGAAGATTTGTATTCATAAAAAGCACTAAACTCAACAAATATTTTACTTATAAATGTGTTGTATCTTAAAAAATTTACAACACTATAATTACCAAAAGAAAGAATAAAAACAATACTAGATACCAAAAATAGATATGGCAAGATTAAAGGTAATGTTATTTTTTGTAAAACACAAATCCAAGGGCAAAAAATTCTAGCAGAATCTTCATGAGATGAGTTTATATTTTTTAGAAGTAAAAAAGTAACTAACATTGGTATGGGTAAATATATTACAGATTCTACTAAGACAACACCCTTAAAACTAAAAAGCCACTCTCCAAAAAGTTCTGAGAAAGATAAAGCAGTTATGTATGGAGGTAAAAGAAGTGGTAAGGTAAAAAGAATTAAAAATGTATGTTTAAACGCAAGCGTAGTTTTTTCAAATATTACACCAAAAAAAACTCCAAATAAAACTGCTATAAATGTGGTAATCAATGACAAAAAAACGGTGTCAATAAATAACATCATCTCTTTAGTAACCAGCCCACTCTTTTAAAAAGACCTCTATCTCATGTAGTTTTTTTGCAAGCTTGGCATAATCAACTTGCATAACTTTTATATCACTTAAAGCTTTTAACTCATGAGGAGGCTTAACTCCCTCATGTAAAGGAATTTGAGCGCAATCTGCCAATGCTAATTTTGCTTCAACCTCATCTGAGAGTAAATACTCTATTAGTAATTTTGCATTTTGTTCATGTTTAGATGAAGCTATAAGCATAACTACATTTGGAATTATAAAACAACCCATTTCACCATCTCGCTGATCTGGATAAATCATCTTTATATCTTTTTTTTCTCTTATTCTGCTTATAGCATCATCACTATCTACCAAAGAAAAAGCATATCTTTTTTTTACTACAAAGTCAGCACTTTCACCATTACTTGTTGATATTTTAACACCATTTTTTTTCAATCCATTTAAAAATAATTTTGCCTTCTCATCTCCAAACTTTACAAATATTGCTGATATTTGTGCTGTTGTAGAACCAAAAAGTGGATTTGCTATTACTGCTTTATCTTTAAATCTTTTATCTAAATAATCAAATACAGATTTTGGATAATTTTTCATAGATTTATCCACTACAAAAACTCTAGCTCTTGCTGAAAATCCACACCAAAAGCCATCTTTGTCTTTAAAATTATTTGCTATAGTTTTTGAGTTTTTAGATATATATTTTGCTAAAAGTCCTTTTTGTTTTAAAATTTCCGCTCGTATTGGCTCATTTGCCCAATATACATCAGCTTGAGGATTATTTTTTTCAGCTATAAGTTTATTTACCACACCTGTACTTTTACTCTCTTCTGTATCATAAAGAGCTTTTACCTTTATACCTGTTTTTTTCTCAAAATCTTTAAGTATGGGTTCTGAAAAAACTCTATCTTCAGAAACATAAATAACTACACTATTTTCATTTTGTTTATTTTTTGAGCATCCATTAAAAGTAAAAATCATTAACAATACTACAAAAATATACTTCATTTTATTTTATCTCTAAATTTCTAAATTTTGTATAGGCATCCGCTTTACTCCAAACACCAACACCACCAGCTTTACTAAAAGTATCATCATATCCATCTAAAAATTTTTTACCATCAAGATAAGCTTCATAATGATTTTTATTTTGAATGATTTTCATACTATGATATTTTGATGAATTTAAGTGAACTTTAGCACTTTTAAGCATACTTCTAAAACCATTTTTTACATAATAAAATCTAAAATTATCTTCAAGTGGATTAAATCTAGCTACATAGTAATTATTATCATCTATAACTCTATACATAATTCCACCACCTTGATCTTCTTCACCAGATATAGCCTTAAAATCAACACTTATTTCACCATTTAAAAATAAGTTCTCTTTAGTATAAACAAAATTAAAACTATTCCACATTCCTTTAGAATCATCATGACTTATACTGATATTTTTATAGTTAAAACTAGCTGCATTTACAACAATACTTAAAAGTAAAACCAATACTAAATTTTTAAACATTTTCAACCCTCTCTTTTTCAATTATTTTAACACCCTCATAAGTAGTTTTCATATGTTCTATCTCACCACTTATCTCTTGTTCTTGAAATTCCAATCCATAAGGGACTTCTTTTGAATGAAGCTGAATCGCAGTTTGTTTGAAGTTTGGTTCGCCAGATTTTGGACAAAAACTCTCTTGTGTTAAAGCATTTACAAGTTGAGTATTAAAATGAAAAGGAACAAATATAGTTGAAGGTGCTACACTATGAGTAACACGAACCACTACATCTTCAACACGTCCACGAGCAGAAGATAGAGAGAGTCTATCTCCACTTTTAACTTTTAATTTTGCAGCATCACTTGGATTTATATCTACCCACGCTTCAGGTGCTAAGTCATTTAGTATATCAATAGAGCGTGTTTTTGTGCGTGTATGCCACTGTTCAACCGTGCGACCTGTATTTAAAATAACTGGGAATTTTTTACAAATAGGTTCAGCCATAGGAAACCAATCGGCACATATTAGTTTTGCTTTTTCATCTTTTGTACGAAATGGCATATCTGGAGAATAAAGTCTCTTTGTCCCTAATGGTCTCTCTTCATTACAAGGCCATTGTATCCCACCATGTTCTTCTAAAAGCTCATAAGTCATACCACTATAATCACAAAGTTGTCCACGAGAAACTTCTTTAAACTCATTAAACGCATCTATTGGCTTACTCCAAGATGGAAATAACATCTCATGAACTCCATCAAATTGCTTTGAGAATTCTAGTACTATATCAAAATCACTCTTAGTATCGCCAATAGGCTCAACTGCTTTGTTAGCTCTGTTACATCTACGTTCTGAGTTTGTATATGTACCCTCTTTTTCACCCCATGTTGCAGCTGAGAATACTACATCTGCCAACTCTGCTGTGTCGCTCATGAAGGCATCTTGAACTACTAACATATCTAATTTTGCAAAAGTTTTACGAAGTTTATCTTGGTTTACAAAACTAACCATTGGGTTTGTAGCAACTATCCAAAGTGCTTTTATCTCACCACGATCTATTGCATCTATAATCTCAGCATATTTATATCCACGACTTGTAGGAACTATATCTTCTGGAACATTTACTATGCGAGCATAATCTTTTAAAGCTTTCTCATCACCATAATTTCTATATGCAGGAAGTGAAGATGTAAATCCACTCTCCCTAGTACCCATAGCATTACACTGCCCAGTAATGCTAAATGGTCCAGCACCCTCTTTTCCAATCTGACCAGTAAGTAGATGTAAATTTATAATAGCACTTACAGTATCCGTACCCATAAATGACTGGTTCACACCCATAGTCCAAGCAGATAAAACTGCATCTTGAGCAGTAAACTGACGAGCTATTTCATAAAGCGTTTTTACATCTATGCCTGTTATGTTTGCTACTTCTTGTGGAGGATAATTTTGAAGGTGCTTTTTAAGCTCTTTATAACCATTTGTATTTGCTTTTATGTAACCTTCATCTTCCCAGCCCTGCTCCATTATGATGTAACAAAGTCCATTAAAAAGTGCTAAATCTGTACGAGGCTTTATAGGTACAAATAAATCAGCCATTTGTGAAGTTTTTGAAGCCCTAGGATCAATTACTATAATCTTTGGTTTTTTCTTATTTTTTGCAATATGGAGTTTTAAAACTGGATGATTATCTGCAATATTTGCACCAACTAAGACTATACAATCAGCTTTTTCAAAATCTTCATAGCTTCCAACTGCTCCATCACTACCTAATGATTGTTTATATCCCATTACTGCTGATGCCATACACAAAGTTGTATTTCCATCAAAGTTATTTGTACCAAGACCTAACTGAACAAACTTACCTAAAGTATAAAACTCTTCAGTTAAAAGTTGACCTGTAGATATGACCCCTACTGCTTTTTTACCATGCTCATCTGCTATAGATTTAAACTTATCTGCTACAGTTTTATAAGCCCTATCCCATGTTGTTGAACTTAAAATACCATTTGTTCTAATGAGTGGTGTTTTTATACGCTCTGGTGAATTTATAAGCTGATGTTCACTCAAACCTTTTGGGCAAAGTGTACCTTGATTTACAAAATGTTTAGGATTTCCCTTTGTATAAACAGCCTTGCCATCTTTTACACCTATGTAGAGTCCACAACCAACACCACAATATCCACAAGTGGAAAAAACCCATTTATCTGGCTTTTTTTCATCACTTATCATACCGAACTGTTCATCATGAGATAGTTTATATTTATCTGCTTTTATATCTAAGCCTAAAAAATCTTTTAACTTACTAATCATTATTACTCTCTTTAATATCTTTTACAACTACACGATTACGACCATTTTCTTTTGCTGAGTATAAAGCTTCATCTGCTGCTATATATATGGAATCAGCATCTATAATAGCAGACTTATAATCAAAATGAATTAGACCAAAAGAGGCTGTAACATAACTACTTGCTGAATTTTTTGAATGTTCTATATGTAAATTTTCTATACCTTTACATATAATTTCAGTATAATCTAAAACTTCTTGTAAAGTATTTCCAGCAAAGAAAAAACCAAACTCCTCTCCACCAAGCCTAAAACAAAAATCACCAGCTCTATTTAATTTATTATCAAGAAATTTAGATATTGCTTTTAGTACATCATCACCTTTACTATGACCATAAGTATCATTATATTGTTTAAAGTGATCAATATCCATCATTATAAAAGTAAATGAAAGCTTTTCTCTTCTTGCTCGTGACAACTCTTTATCAAAAATCATATCAAAATATCTACGATTGTAAAGTCCTGTAAGACCATCTTGATTTACTTCTCTTTCAAGTTTTTTATTTAATTTTTCTTGATAAAGTACTTTGTTTTTTTCCTGTTCAATATATATTTGTGCATAAATATCACTTTTTAAAAGGGTAAGTCGTGTTAATTCATAAGAATCATATATTTCAGATATATTGTCTTTAAAGTTATAGTTATTTATCAGCTTAATATCCCTACTACCTGCAGATAAGCCTTTCATACCATTTGAAAGTTTTAATATTTGAGAACTATTACTTTGTTCAAATAAGTAGATTATTAATTGTGTACCAATTAATACTATAAAAGTATATATAGACCATATTATAAAATTATTAAATAATTTATCTATATTATTTTGAATATTCTTATTTGTTTCTTTTAGGTGAGCATCTATATAGTGATTTAAATTATTTATATTTTTTGTTGTAA
>Ga0256826_1000712_pt1 | contig 20395 bp, 20 predicted proteins | sample CV79metaG_FD_185975 | JGI IMG/M metagenome (GOLD analysis project Ga0256826, IMG submission 185975) | Hydrothermal vent microbial communities from East Pacific Rise, Pacific Ocean - CV79 | ecosystem: Environmental > Aquatic > Marine > Hydrothermal vents | place: Pacific Ocean: East Pacific Rise...
GCAAGATACTACCACCAGAATTTTTCGTGGATTCTTGAAAAATCTACATTTTAATAGGTGTCATCTTAGAAAAAATTGCCATCTGTGAAATGACATCTTGCTTGAGAGCTTTATATCTTTCATTTTTTGGAATATGATTCGCAATCATTTTAGAGTTTAAAACTTCAATATTTGACAAAACAATCAATTCATCAAGAGTTGCATAATCTCGGATATTTGTATCCGATAGTTTGTCAGGATTTACTTCTCTCCAAATGATTATTTTTATAAGTAATTTTTCTACCTTTTCGTATCTTTTTTATTTTACCAATTTTAATTAAATATTTTAATTCTTTTAAAATTGTAGTTTTAGAAAATCTAATTTTAGAATGTAATTCAGTCGTTGAAATTTCAATATTAGCTAAATCTATAATTTCTTTTTGTCTATCAGTTAAATATTCTATTTTTGTTAATTCAACAATGTTTTGAATGACAGAGTTTATATCTTTTTTGGACAGCTTAAACCATTCATTTTTAATATTTTTATTTTTTAGTTTTTGATGTAAAAAGTGCTCAATTCCTCGACTATTCTCTATTTTTTCATAAAATAATAGTTCGCAATTTAAAGGATTGTATGTTTCAATAGTTTTAATTCTTGCATTAATATTTTGTGTAATTCCAATTTTGCAAAACTCACCTACCTTAATTATGTACAGTCCATTTGGTTGAGCTTTTGGTGTTAATTTTAGCCATTTGTCAAATTCAGAAACAATATCTTTATGTGCATAAGTTCCTCCATAACGACCAGCTCTTGAAATAATTCCAATTGCACCTGTTTTTTCAATCCAATCTTTTGCGGATAAAGAAAAATTCTTAGAACCAGCTCTATTTTTTAAAATAAAGTGTGTGGTATTTTTAAAATTTGGATTATTTATCTTTTCCCAAAGAGTTAAAAACTCTATCGTTTTCTGATTTCTTAGCCAGTTTTGAATCGTTAAACCTGTTTTAACATCTTTTTTATATCTCGCCATATCTGTAAGGGAAATGAAATCTTCTTCATTGATTTGTGAAACTGATATTAAAATATCTTGTACTTTAAGTTTATTTTTCATAGAATTGCGAAAGCCTTTTTTATAGATTATTTAAGCAATAAAATTATATCAAAAGGCTTGATTCTTCAACAAAAATTATTTAGACAAACTTTGTTCTGTTTTTTCAAGAAGTTTTATGATTTCAGTGTGGTTGTTTTGTTTGGCATAAGCTAAAGCTGTTTTGTTCTCTGTTGATTTTAAAGAGAGATTAGCTCCATTTTCAAGAAGGAGTTTTGCTATTCCAAAATGATTAAAGATAATTACACTAATTAAAACAGTCAGACCATATTTATCTTGCAAATCAAGGTTAGCTTTTGCACTGATAAGTTTTTCAACTATTTCAGTATATCCCTTGCTAGAAGCAAGCATTAAAGCAGTCCAATCATTTTTGTTTTGTAAATCAAGGTTAGCTTTTGCACTGATAAGTTTTTTAACTATTTCAATATTACCACCTAGAGAAGCCATCATTAAAGCAGTCCAACTATCTTTGGTTTGTAAATCAAGATTAGCTTTTTCATTAATTAGTTTTTCAACTATTTTAGTATGCCCTTGTTGAGAAGCGATGTATAAAGCAGTTTTACCACTGTTGTGTTGTAAATTAATATTAGCTTTAGCATTAATTAATTTTTCAACTGTTCCAATATGTTCTTGTTGTAAAGCAATAAATAAAGCAGTTGCACCATCTTGTTTTTGTAAATCAAGGTTAGCTTTAGCATTAATTAGTTTTTCAACTATTTTAATATGTCCATTTTGAGAAGCAATATATAAAGATGTCGCACCTTCTTCACCTTGTAAATCAAGATTTGCATTTGCATTAATTAGTTTTTTAACTATTTCAGTATGTCCATCTTGAGAAGCAAACATTAAAGCAGTTAGACTATCTTTATTTTGTAAATCAATATTAGCTTTTGCACTGATAAGTTTTTTAACTATTTCAGTATGTCCATTTCGAGAAGCCATCATTAAAGCAGTCCAACTATCTTTATTTTGTAAATCAAGATTTGCATTTGCATTAATTAGTTTTTTAACTATTTCAGTATGTCCATTTTGAGAAGCAAACATTAAAGCAGTTAGACTATCTTTATTTTGTAAATCAATATTAGCATTATTCTCAATAAGAAGTTTTGCTATTTCTGTATAACCTTTTTCAGAATTCATAATTAAAACTGTTTCTCCAAACTCATTTCTTGAATTAGGATTAGCTCCATTTTCAAGTAAAACTTTAATAAACTCTAAATTAGTTTGTGATTCAACCAATTCAAAAATATTCAAACCTCTAACTGATTTACCCTGTTTTAAAGAGGTTTCAAGTTTTGCAATATCTCGATTTTGCAAAGCTAAAGCTAAATTTGTTTTTGAATCTTCACCCAAAAACTCCTTTGCACTTTTAAAATCTAATTGCTCTGCCATTTCAGAAATAGTTTCTGAATCATTTTCAGCTTTTGCAACTTTAAAAAGTTTGGCTCGATTGCCTTTTGTGTTTTTACCATTTTCAAAAACATCTTTTTTTAGTTTCTCTAAATATTCTTGAACTGAAAGTTTGATTTTCTCTCTTTTCCCAATCCCCTCAATCTGTTCAGTTCTACCAAATTTCTCAAGTCTTGTTTTTTCAGTTTGCCATTCTGAAATTTCCGATTTTGAATTTTCAAGAGTTTCAACTTTCGCATCTATCACATTTAGCAATTCCCAAAGTCGATGAGGTCTCTTTTCCACAATATAGAGATTTTCAATCGTTCGAGTCAAAGCCACATAAAGCGAATTGATATAAATTTTGTAGGTGTCAAGTTCTCTATCCGTTTTATCTTTTGGGCGAGAATATTTCAACTCCCTTTCCAAATCAGATTTTAGAATCCCTTTTGCAATTTCAGAAAACTTTTGAGTCTCATTTGTCAAAAAGTTAAACAAAATAATATTTTTATATTCAAGTCCTTTAGCTTCTTGAATTGTAAAAATTAGTGGAGTTTCAAAAACTTTTTTCGCATCTTTTTTTGCTTTTTCATTAAAAACTAAAACCGCAAAAGTTACATCATCTTTTTTCTTTCGATTTATCTCCTGTGCCATTTTCAAATCTTTCCAAAAGAAAATATCACCTTGAATTTTTGAAGTTGTTTCAATTAGATAATTGCTCTCTTTGTCGATTGAACCAAATCGTAACTGCTTGATTTTCAAAAGTTTGTTTGCAATTTCTGTGATATTTTGCGAATTCCGATAGTTCTCTTTCAGAATTGAGATTGTGGAATTTTCCTCTGTTTTGAAAAGCATAGTTTTCAGTTTTGACCACGAAAAGAAATTTGAGTAAATTATCTGATTTGCATCACCTGACAAGATAAAATCTTGACCATTTTTCAAAACTGCTGAAATTTGAGAATTGGTAAAATCCTGAACCTCATCAATTACAATAAAATCATAATTTTTAGAAATTTCCAATTTTTCCATATTTGAATCAGTCAAGTTTTCAGTTTTCAAAAAAGTTAGATATTTCTCAAATTTTGAGTAGATTTCTTGACGGTTTGTAAAAAGAGATTGCTTTTCACCTAAATTCTGATATTCAGATTCTGAAAGATAAGGTTTTTCAAAATCAGCTGTAATCACACCTCGAAACTCTTCAAAATATTTCTCAATTTCAGAAATTTTCTGTTTATTTGCAAAAACTTTAAAATTCTCAAAAGTTATCTCATTTTGAATTTGAAATAGTTCCTGAAAAGTTAGAAACTCAATGTTTTCTGAACAATTGCAAATATGCTTAGCATTTTCAACTAAATATTTTGAAAGTGAGATATACAAAACTTGACCTTGTAAATCTCGTAATTTTTCAATCAAAACTGAAGTTTTACCACTTCCCGCTGAACCAATTAAAATAATTGGCGGATTTGTATTTAAGATATTTTCTTGACTTTCTGAAAAGCTGATATATTTTTCCAAATATCGAAACTCTTTTTTGTCGTTGATAAAAATTGTTTCCTCTATCTTTTCAGGAAATATAAAATCTTCTTCAATCCACTTTTTACCTTTTAGAAATTGAGACTTTTCATATTCGTGGTTTGGTAGATATTCCAAAAGCAAAATATAATTTTCATTCTCATATTTTAGAAAAGTAAAAATAATTCTATCTTCATAATCTACTTTAATTCTAAAATATTCAGAATTTGTAAGTTTTTTAACTTGAGAAAAATCATCATCTTCTAGTTTTTTAATAGTTTTGGAGAGCTTTTCATCTCTTGGAAAATTTTTAAAATAAGCTATTTTCAAATAAATCCTTTTATATTTTACTTTTGTCATATTCGGGCTTGACCCGACTATCTACACTCCATAATTTACTTATGAATTGAAAAAGAGTCCCGTGTCAAGCACGAGAATGACAAACTATCCTGCCATATTCTGAATTGTCAGACTAGACTTTAAATTAAATATCCAAAGAATCTGCAATAGAATAGAGTCCAGATTTTTGGTTTAAAAGCCACTCGCCTGAATGGATAGCACCTTTTGCAAAAGTGTCTCGGCTTGTAGCTGTGTGATTCAGTTCGATAAATTCGCCGTCGTTATAAAATCCGACAGTGTGCCGACCGACAATATCTCCACCTCGTAAAGCCATAACGGAAATTTCGTCTTTTGTTCTCGCTCCAATATTTCCATTTCGACCGCTAATTCTCACTTTATCTAAATCTAAATCTCTAGCTTTTGCACAACTTTCAGCTAAAGTCAGAGCAGTTCCAGATGGAGAATCTTTTTTATGTTTATGGTGCATCTCAACAATTTCAATATCAAAATTTCTAAGTGATTTTGAAGCAGTTGCTACAAGCTGATTTAACATCGCAACCCCTAAAGACATATTTGTCGCATAGAGAATTGGAGAAGTTTCAGAAGCTTGTAAAAGAAGATTTTGTTGATGAGGTGTTAAACCCGTTGTTCCAATAACTAAAGGTTTATCGCCAAATTTCAAAACACCCTCAAGCAGAATTTCGGTAGCTTCAGGAAGTGAAAAATCAATTACCAAATCTACAGCTTTCAAAAAGTTCTCAATATCAGAAGTTACCAAAACCTCATCAGTTTTTGGAAAATCAGAAAGGTTCTGAACAAAAACAGCTGAAAGTTCTAGATTGGCATTATCTTTTAAAAGAGAAACTAATCTTTGACCGACTCGTCCTGAACCGCCAAATAGACCTACTTTTTTCATTTATCTTTTTTCCATAACATAGCCGATTGCACCAATTCCCGCAGTTGAACCATCACCCGCAGCTACGACAACCTGTTTCGGAGCATTCAATCTCATATCGCCAGTTGCAAAAAGTCCATCGACATCTGTTTTCATATTTAAATCAACAACGACTTCACCCCATTCTGTAACATCGCAGATAAATGAGCCGTCATCGTTTTTCAAAACTCCATTATTTACATTATTTCCAACGAAAACAAAAACTCCCGTTGTGTCAAGTTGTCTGATTCCATCTTGAGTTTGAATTTTGATTCCTTGAACTCCCATCATATCCCCAAATACCTCATCAGGTTTTGCATTCAAAATAAATTCAATATTTGGAGTGTTTTCCGCTCGTTCGACAGTTGATGGAGCTGAACGAAATGAATCCCGTCGATGAACAAGATAGACTTTTGAACAAATTCCAGCTAAATATACTGCTTCTTCTAAAGCTGTATCGCCACCGCCAATAACTGTAACTTCTTTATTTTTGTAAAAGAAACCGTCGCAAGTTGCACAAGTTGAAACTCCTTTACCAAAAAATTCAGTTTCACCTTTAAATCCAGCTCGTTTTGGAGTTGAACCCGTTCCCACAATTACAGAAAGAGCATCTTCATTTGTTCCGTCGCCTTTATGAATTTTGAAAGTTCCATCATCATTTTTAGCGATTTTTGTAACTTCAACCATTTCGTGTTTGAGTCCGAACCGTTGGCATTGTTCAGGCCAAGTCGCCATCATATCCATTCCGCTCATAACTTTTGTAACACCTGGGTAATTTTCAATTTCTGACGAATTCATAATTTGACCCCCAGGCATTCCTTTCTCAAACATCGTTACATTTTTAAGACCGCCTCGAGTTGTGTATAAACCTGCTGTAAGTCCTGCTGGACCGCCTCCAATAATTGCTACATCTAACATATTTTTCCTTAGAATTTAAAATTTCGTAATCTATAAATATCACTATCTTGCTTATAAAGTTTCCGATTGAATTTTTTGATAAAAAAGAGAGTCGGCAACTCATAAACATTGAATTTCTGAACTACCTGAATAAAAGTATCTGTGCCAGATTTCAAACCTGTTACATTGGAATCCCCAATACTAATATTTTGAATAGTTTGATAAAAATCTAGCATAATTATAGGCGATTTACTCTTTATTTTTTCCAATTTTTTTAAACTTGATTTGTCTCTTGAGTTGTAAATAATTACAAGATACTCATCTGAAACGGGTTGAAAAATATCGGATTTTGTGTATAAAACTATTTTAGAGAAGTCAATGAATTTAAATTCTGCGAATTTGTAGTTATAGTAAGCAAAGGCACCAGCAATCATTGCGGCACCAAAGAAGGAGGCAAAAAGCCTACCCATCATAATTTATGAGTTAAGAACAGCTTCCAATTTTGAAGCGAAAACTTGTTTAGGAACAGCACCGATAATTTGATCAACTGGCTTACCATCTTTGAAAATAATAAGAGTTGGAATTGAACGAATACCATATTTTACAGCAGTCATTTGTTCTTCATCAGTATTTACTTTTGCAATTCCTGCTTTTCCGTCGAATTCTTCAGCTAATTCTTCGATGATTGGAGCAATCATTCTACAAGGACCACACCAAGGAGCCCAGAAATCTACAAGAGTTACACCCTCTGCAATTTCGCCATCAAAAGTAGCATCTGTTAAAGATAATGGTTTTGCCATTTTATATTTCCTATTTAAAAAATTTTCGGTATTCTACTACAAAATATACTCAAAAAACTTAAACTTTTATATTTTACAGAATAAGCAGGAAATAAATTCAGATAATATTTTGCTAGTTTCCTTTTAGCATTAAACTTAGATAAAATTTCTAGAAAGGAAAAATGTGATTTTGATAGGATATGGAAAAACTACAAAAGCTATTGCAGAAACTTTTAATATTGAAAAAATATATGATGACAGAGAAATATCAGATTCTCAAGTTATTCATACATCAAAGTTTCCTGAAACTATTCAGTCGAATATTATTCCAACTCCTGCCATTCCTCCAACTCATTGGATTATCAAAAAATTCTCTAAACAGATTCTAAGTGAATATGATATTTTCTATAAAAATAAGATGTTTCCATTTTCAATTTGGATTAGCGGAACAAATGGAAAAACCACAACCACAGAAATGACTACATATTTATTAAATCATAGATTTGCGGTGAGCGGTGGAAATATTGGAACTCCACTTGGAAAATTAGATAAAAAAGCATCAATTTGGGTTTTAGAAACAAGCTCATTTACTTTACACTATACAAAAATTGCAAAACCAAATCTTTATATTTTATTACCAATTACCGAAGACCACATTTCTTGGCACGGAAGTTTTGAAGAGTATGAAAAAAGTAAATTGAAGCCTATTAGAGATTTGGAAGAGGGCGAAGTTGCAATAATTCCTGATAAATATAAAAATATTGATACCGATGGTTATTTGATAACCTATCACGATTCCAAAGATTTAGCCGAAAAATTACATCTAGATATTTCTCAAATTAATTTTAAAGGTGGTTTTTTACTTGATTCTTTATTAGCTTTGGCAGTTTCAAAAATACTTTTTGATGAGGTGGATTATCAAAAAATAAATAGTTTTCAGAAATCACCTCATCGGCAAGAGCAGTTTTTAGATTCTAGAAATAGAATTTGGATAAATGATAGTAAAGCCACGAACCCTGATTCTACAATTTCAATTCTTGAATCTTTTTCAAATACTCAAAAAATATTTTTGATTCTAGGGGGAGAAGATAAAGGTGCAGATTGGAATCTGATGTTTCAAAAATTCCAAAACTTGAATATTCAACTTTTTTTAATTGGCAAAAGTGTAAAAAAAGCTCAGGTTATGGCAAAAAAATATCATATCAGATATAAGACCTCAAATACAGTCAAAGATGCAATTACTAAAATTTCAACTGTGCATAATGTAGAGTCAATTGCAATTCTATCTCCAGCTTCAGCAAGTTTTGACCAGTTTGAATCCTATGAAGATAGGGGTAATTATTTTAAAAAGGTAGTTAATGAAAAATATTCAATTTCTTGAAAGTCAATATCGCAAAATGTTAATAGGTGAAATGGTAGATTCGGTAGCTCACCAATGGACTCAACCAATTAGCACAATCTCTCTATATGTAAAAATGCTAGAAGATGACTTTAAATATGGTGAAGTAAATAAAGAGTATTTGCAACATCTTAATGAAAAAGTAGATAATCAAATCAACTTTATGCTTGAAACACTTGAAACATTTCGCAGTTTTTTACAGCCTAAAACTAAATCAGAGAAATTTGACATAATCGATAGTGTTGAAATGGCTCTTTCTATTCTACAAGATGTTTTAAAAAGCAATCAAATTAAAATATTTGTATATTTTAATAATCCTGAAAATCCTGTGTTCGGCTCAAAAGTTGAATTAGCTAACTTAATTATAAATTTAATTAATAATTCAAAAGATGCTTTTATTGAAAATAATATTTTGAATCGGGAAATTTCAGTCAAAATATCTCGTTCAAAATTTACTATCAAAGATAATGCTGGAGGAATTCCAAAAAAGATTATCAAAAAAATCTTTAAATCTAACTTTACAACTAAACAAAGTGGGTCGGGAGTTGGTCTGTACCTTTCTAAGAAAATTGTAGAAAAATTAAATGGCAAAATAAAAGTAAAAACAAAAAAAAGCGGAACAACTTTCACAATCAAGTTTTTAAAGTGAGATTATCCTCTTTTGAAAAATCTACAATTGTAAAAATTGGCGATGAGGTTTTTGGCTTTTGTGAAATTTATCTTTTTGGAAGTAGAGTTGATAATAAAAAGCTAGGCGGTGATATTGATTTATATATCAAACTTGAAAATAAAACTAACCTATTTAAAAAGAGAATAAAGTTTCTAGCAAAATTATCTATGATTTTAGAAGAGCAGAAAATTGATATTATTTTCAATGAAGATAAAAGTAGATTAATTGAAAAGGAGGCTGAAAAATGGGGAGTCAAGATTTAGACTTAGTTAAAGTTCAGCATAATTTGAAAGAGGGCTTTATCCATCTGAAAAGAGTTGATGAAGCCATTGAAGAAATTGAAAGAAAATATCATTTTCCAATAAATGCTACTGATTTTGAAAAAATTCTAGAAAATCGTATAGATTTAGCTTTTAGCGACCAAATTATTTATCGATTCTCAAAACTACAAGACCTCATCGGAGCAAAGTTATTTAAAGCTTTTTTATTATATCAAGGTGAGAATGTTGATAGACCTTTTAGAGATATTTTAAATAGATTTGAAAAAATTGAGATTTTAAATGTTGAAGAATGGTTTGAAGTTCGACATTTGAGAAATGAAATTGCCCATAATTATGAAAGTAGTCAAAATATTGCTATTGAAATTCTAAATGGTATTTTTGAGACTCGAAACGATTTACGAAAAATATTAGTGAAAATTGAAAGTTTAACAAAATGAACATTGCACATATAAATTTAGCAAAGGGTTTTCGAGGTGGCGAAAGACAAACCGCTATTTTAATTGAGGAGCTTTCAAAATCTAATAATATTCAGACTCTTTTTGTTCGCTCGAAAAATAGCGGATTAAAAGATTTTATAGAAACTCTCACAATCCCAAACCTTACAATTATCAAAATTGGAAAACCATATATTTTTTCAGTTTTGAAGTTTAGAGGTTTTGATATTGTGCATTCTCACGAAACAAAAGCAAATCAACTCTCATTTTTTATCAAAAGAATTCTGAATATCCCATATATTATTACTCGCCGAGTTCAATTTACACCATCTCAAAATATCTTTAATTTAGCAATTTATAAAAATGCAAAATCTTTAGTTGTTCTTTCTTCCGCAATTAAAAATGATTTACAAAAACTTGATTCAAATTTAAAGATTAAAATTATCCCAGATTCATTTTCTGATATGCAGAATTTGGAAAATGAGAAATTGGAGTTTGGAGATACAAAAATCATTGGACATATTGGGGCGGTCGTAGATGCAACTAAAGGGCAATGTACGATTCTAGAAACTGCAAAACTTTTAGAAAAAGATAATTTTCATTTTGTATTTATTGGAGATGGTCAGGATTTAGAAAAATGTAAAAAAATCTCCAAAAATATGAAAAATGTTACTTTTCTAGGTTTTAAAGAAAATCCGCAAAGATATATTTCAAATTTTGATATTTTTGTGTTTCCATCTCTTCACGAAGGTTTAGGCTCAACTCTTTTAGATGTGATGAGGTTTGGCATTCCAATAATTGCATCAAATGTCGGCGGAATCCCCGATATAATTTCTGATAATGGAATTCTGATAAATCCACAAAATAGTCAAGAGCTCACAGAAAAAATATTAGAACTTGATTCTGATAAAAAACAGCAATCTATTTTTAGAGAAAAAAGCTTAGAAAAAATAAATAAGTATTCTCCAAAAATGATGAGTTCAAAATATCAGGAAATATATTAGAGGTTTGACCCGATAATCTCTATTTAGTTACTCCCCAAGTTTATTCTATAATTCTAGAAAAGTTTTACAAAATGGATTTAGAACAAATTTCAACTCCCTCTTATGTTTTAGAGGAAAAACTACTAATTCAAAATTTAGAGATTCTAAAAAAGATTCAAGATGAATCAGGACTGCAAATATTAATGGCATTAAAAGGTTTTGCACTTTGGGAAAGCTTTCCGATTATCAAAAAATATTTGGTCGGAACTTCTGCAAGTGGTTTAAATGAAGCTCTTTTAGGATTTGAAGAATTTGGCGATGAGGTTCATACATATTCACCAGCTTTTAATCCGAATGAAATTGAGAAAATTGCCAAAATCAGCACAAAAATAGTTTTCAACTCATTTTCTCAACTTGAAACTCATTACGATTTTGTTAAAAAGATAAATCCAAATATTTCAGTAGGAATTCGGTTAAATCCTGAATATTCTTCGACAGAAGTAGATTTGTATAATCCGTGTGCTCCTTTCTCTCGTTTAGGAATTACTCAAAATGACTTTCAAAAACAGATTTCAGAATGGATTACAAAAATTGATGGTTTTCATATTCACGGACTTTGTGAGCAAGGTGTTGAAGATTTAGAACCTCTATTTTTAGCTTTTGAAAAGAAATTTGGTAAATACTTTTCTCAATTAAAGTGGATAAATCTAGGAGGAGGACACCTCATCACTCGAAAAAATTATGACACAAAAAGATTGGTAGAATTTGTAGAGAATTTTTACAAAAAATATCCGAAGCAGATTTTATTTATTGAACCATCAGAAGCTATTGGCTGGGAAACAGGTTTTTTGGTTTCTACAATTTTAGATATTGTTCATAATCAAATTGATATTGCAATTCTTGACACTTCCGCAGAAGCCCATATGCCCGATGTTTTAGCTATGCCTTACCGTCCAAATGTAGTTGGCGATATTAAAAATGGAAATTTTGCTTATCGGTTTGCAGGAAATAGTTGTCTTGCGGGAGATATAATCGGAGACTACAAATTTGTAGATAAATTGCAAATTGGAGACAAAATTATCTTTAAAGATATGATTCATTATACGATGGTCAAAAATACAAGTTTTAATGGTTTGCCCCTGCCAAATATTGCAAAGATTACAAAAAATGGTAGAATTGAAAACATTAGAAAATTCGATTATGCAGACTATAAGAATAAATTATCTTAAATATTTGATGTTTTCAAGATAAATTTAGTTAAAATTATTAATATATAAAAGTATTTGGAGTTAATAAATGAAAGTTATTTTGATTCGAGCTATTAGAAATTTGTTCGTTGGACAAATTGAGCTTAAACCACAACCTTTTAAAGCAGAATTACTAAAGGGAATAAGTTTTGTATCTACAATTGAGCTAAAATCTGCAAAAGATAAAGAAAATAATGTTTTTACATTAGTTTTAAGTGAAGCCCTATTAAAAGAGGTATGTTCAGTTTTATTATTTGAAGATGAACCTGATGCAGAAACAATGCAAGATATGGGAACTGAAGTAGCTAATCAAGTCGTTGGAAATGCTAAAGTATTAATTGAATCTGTTAAACAGGAATCGCTAAATCTTTCTATCCCTAAAATTGAGAAAGATATTAAACTTGAAGATGTTCTTGCAAAAACTGATGCTGTAAAAATAATGTTTAAATTTAACAATAATGACAAAATCTGGTTCTTAATGTCAAAAGAAACCTTTAAAGATTAGACGATGGCTAACATAAAAAAAAATACTCCTGTCAAGAAAGAGGAAACTAGTAAAAAAAGTATTGTAGATAAAAATACAATCGTGAGAAAAAAGATTGATTCTATAATTCAGAATAAAGCTTCTTGGATGAAATATGATGGCTTTCTTGATATAGAAATTGACTTTAGTGCTAACCTTGGGGAAACAAGTTTAAGACTTCGAGATATTTTAAAATTAAATAAAGGTTCTATTATTGATTTAGAGAAACCCGCAGGTGAGTCTGTTGAGGTCTATGTAAATAGTAGAATTATTGGTAAAGGTGAAGTTATGGTTTATGAAAAAAATCTTGCAATTCGTATGAATGAGATTTTAGATGCAAACGGTGTTATTTACCATATATCAAAAGAAACAAAAAGATAATAGTTTGAAAGGATTTGTAGAATGAATTTCAAATTAATTCCAATTTTCATATTTTTTTTTTCACTAAAGCTTTTTGCAGATAGTAATATTATGAATATTGATATATCTCAATCTGAAAATGAGATAAAAATGGTTATTAAGTTTGATTCTCCATATTCAGGAGTTATGGTTCAAAAAAGTGGAAGCAGTTTTTATAAGCTGGTCTTAAATAATGGAATTATTACAAAGGGCTACTCTAAAGAAATAGACGATAATAATCTCATTTCTAAGATTTCTATCTTAAATTTTCCAAATAGAACAGATTTATATTTCTACATTACTCAAGGTATTGATATTTCTTCCAATAAATCTATCGATGAAGAATATTTGACAATTTTGATTACAAAGAAAAACAATCTGCCTGAAGATATTGAGCCACACGGTCAATCTCTTTTAACTAATGTTTCTTCAGGATATGTAGCAACTCTTATAATTTTATTTGCTATATCAATTCTATTTTTTACTATGAAAAATCAGTTTGAAGAGAAATTTAAGCTGTTTTCAAAAAAACCAGTTGTTGATGATAATAACCTAGATTGGCTCTTAGATAATAAAGCAGTTTCTTTTCAAAATATTCAAAGTCCGCAAATTGATTTAAAAATCAAGAAAAAAGCTAAACCTACTGAAGAAAAGGAAGCAATTCCAAAAGATGAAAAAACATTCAAAAGTCTAAAAAATTCAAAACAGGTAGAAGTTGTATTTGATGATGATATTGAAAGGGGTAGAGTTTTTATGCTCAATATTCTAAACCGAAAATATCTACTTTTAGAGAGTACAAATGGTGAAATCACTTTGCTTGATAAATTTAACAAACAAACAAAAGAGTCAAAAAGGAGTTCAAAAGTTGTTATGCCTGAAAATAAAAAAGAGGTAACAATCATTGATAAAAATTTTGATATTAAACTTGACACTGAATTAAAAAAAGATGAAGAAGAGAAAAAAACCTCATCGTCAAATAATTCTAGTGATTTAAAAGATATATTCAAAGATTCTGAAAATATTAAATTATGAAAATATTAATTGAAACTCCGTCGTGGCTTGGGGATAGTGTGATGCTGACTCCAACTTTGCAAAATCTAAAAATCATTTTTCCAAACTCTACACTGATTTTGGTAGGTTCAAAAGTTGGAATTGAGATTTTAAAAGATTTCGGAGATGAATATTTTATTTTAGAAAGAAAAAATCGTTTTTCAAATTTAAGAAAATTAGTAACAGAGATTGGAAAAATTGATATTTCTATATCTTTCAGAACTTCATTTTTTTCAGGTCTTCTACAATTTTTATCAAAAGCTGAAATTCGGGTAGCTCGAAGCTCTGTGGCAAACTCCTTTTTTCTTACAAATAAAATTTCAGTTTCTCAAAATTCTCATCAAGTTGAAAAATATTTAGAGATTCTGAATTTTCAAAATTCCGATGAGGTTCAAAAGTTTGATTTAAAACTAAATTTTAAGCCTAAAAAATTTGAAAAACCAACTTTAGGAATAAATGCGGGTGCAACTTATGGTAGTGCAAAACGGTGGTATCCTGAAAAATTCGCTGAAGTTATAAATAATTTAAGTTATAAATTTGAGATTATTCTTTTTGGTGGAAAAAATGAGGTTGAGATAAATTCTGATATTGAAAAAATGTGTCAAACAAAAGTTTTGAATTTAGCAGGAAAAACTTCAATTCAAGATTTAGCTGAAAATATTGGCGGACTCTCTCTTTTTATTACAAATGATAGCGGACCGATGCATATTGCGGGAGCTTACAAAATTCCAACAATAGCAATTTTTGGTTCAACAAATCATACTGAAACTGACCAATGGAAAAATCCAAATCAGATAATTGTACGAAAAAATATTTCCTGTTCGCCCTGTATGAAAAGGGAGTGTCCTCTAAAACATCACGAATGTATGAAAAATATTGAAGTTTCAGATATTTTAGAGGCAATTTCAAATTTGGAGCATAAAATATTATGATAACTTTTGAAAATGTAAAAAAGAGTTTTGGAAAACGAGAAATTCTTAAAGGTGTAAATTTAGAGATTGTTCCAAATAAAACTACTGTAATTTTTGGAGTTTCGGGCGGTGGAAAAAGCACGATTATAAAACATATGGTTCGGCTTTTAAAACCTGATTCTGGCAGAATAATTATTGACGGTACAGATATTACAAAAATTTCAGAAAAAGAGATGAGAGAATTTCGTAAAAAGATTGGTTTCCTATTTCAGAGCGGGGCTTTGTTTGACAGTATGAATGTTTTTGATAATATCGCTTTTCCATTACGAGAACATTTAAAGGTCACAAGAAAACAGCTTGAATATTCTGTTAGATACTCTTTGGAATTGGTAGGATTGAAAGCCGATGACATTATTCATCTTTTTCCTCACGAATTAAGTGGCGGAATGAGAAAGCGGGTCGGACTTGCTAGAACTATTGTTATGAAGCCGTCGATAATTTTATACGATGAGCCAACAAGCGGTTTAGACCCTGTTAGCAGTAACCTCATCACAGAAATGATTAGAACTTTAAAAGATGAATTGCGAGTAACTTCAGTTTTAATTAGCCACGATATAAATGAGAGTTTCAAATCAGGCGATTATTTTGCAATGCTTTTTGATGGGAAAATTGTAGATTATGGAAATGAATACTTTTTTAGAACTTCGGTCAGTCCCATAATCAAGCAATTTTTAAGCGGTTCAAGTAAAGGACCGATAAAATTTAAATAAAAAATAAGGAAATATAAATGAATGAGAATTGGGTAAGTGTAAAAGAGTTTTCGCAAATCACGGGTATGGATTTAGAAACAATTCATCAAATGATTACAAATAAAGAGATAAATTTTCAAGAAACAAACGGAGTGATTTATATTGATACCGAGCAGGGTACAAAACTGATTGTTCCAAATGCTTTGAAATCATTATCCACAAATGGACAGATGGCGGAAAGTGTAAATTTAAGTTTTGTAGAAAAGACAATCTCAACTATTTTAAACCTGCACGAAAAAGTAGTTTCTTCAAAAGATGAAACTATTGGAGTTTTGAAAGATGAAAATATGTTTTTGAAAGAAGCTCTCATTTCAGTTCAAGAGATTTTAGAAGATGAACGAAATAATTTAAGAGTTATTACTGAACAGTTAGGAACTTGCCAAGAAGATTTAAAATTTGTTAAGAAAAAATATAAATTGATGTGGGGCAAAGTGATTGAGGATTATAAACCAAGAAACAGATTTTAGATGCTTTCCGCATTAAGATATTTTGCACCCTATTTAAAAGGCTATAAGAAAGAGTATGTTTTTATTCTTTTCGGAATTATAGCCACCGCCACCGCAACAGTTTTTACTGCTCATATTATCAAACCAATTTTAGACGATGTCTTTATTGCTAAAAATGAGCAGATGTTGATGGTGATTCCTTTTTTCCTAGTTTTAATCTATTTTGTAAAAAGTGTTGGGCGATATTTTCAAGGATATTTTACGATTTTTATCGGCGAGTCTATCGTGATGAGGTTACGAAATGAGATGCTGGATAAAATTCTAAACTTTGATTTGGAATATATAAACACAATTCGAAATGGAGAATTAATCAGCCGAATAAATGGCGATATTATGAGAGTTCGCTATATTGTTTCAGAGATGATTCCTGAACTGACTAGAGAAATTGTAACGATTTTGGGATTGGTTGGATATGTGATTTACCAAAACCCAATGTTAGCTTTTTATACTCTTGTAATTTTACCCGCAACTTTCTACCCGCTTACAATTTTGGCTAAAAAGATGAAGTCAGTTTCTAAGGAATCTCAAGAGAAAAGTGCGGATTTAGTTTCTCAACTCACAGAATTATTTAATAATATTGAAATTTTGAAATCTCACAGAACAGAAAAATTTGAATTAGAGAATTTCAAAAAAGAGAATAAGATTTTTTTCAATATTACAATGCGAGGAACTAAGATATTTCAGTTTGTAAGTCCGATGATGGAAATTTACACTTCGCTCTCTATTGCACTTGTGATAATTTTTGGGGGTCAAGCTGTTATCGACGGGACAATGAGTGTTGGGAGTTTCTTTGCATTTCTTACCGCGATTGGACTTTTGTTCGACCCGATAAAAAAGGTTTCTACACTTTTCAATAAAATGCAAGATGGAATTTCTGCGACTGAAAGAATCATCGACTTATTAAATATTGAGACAAAAATTAAAGATGGAAATATTGAACTTGGAAAAATTGAAAAAATAGAGTTTCAAGATTTGAACTTTAGTTTTAATGATAAATCTATTTTGAAAAATATCAATTTTGAAATTTCTAGAAATCAGAAAATTGCATTTGTCGGAGATAGCGGAGGTGGAAAAAGCACAATCCTAAATCTGCTTTTAAGATTCTACGAAAAAGATAATGGCAAGATTTTGCTAAATGGTAAAGATATTCAAGAATTTACCTTTTCATCATTGCGACAAGAAATTTCTCTTGTTTCTCAAAGAATATATATTTTTAATGATTCAATTTTGAATAATGTAGCTTATGGAAAAATTGTCAATCGCGATGAGGTTGTGAAAGCTTTGAAAATTGCGGAAGCTTGGGATTTTGTGGTAAAAATGGAAAATCAGGAAAATACAAAACTTGATGAATTTGGGACAAATCTTTCAGGCGGACAAAGACAACGAATAGCTTTAGCTCGAGCAATATATAGAAATTCTTCAGTTCTGATTTTTGATGAAGCTACCTCATCTTTAGATAATAGAGTTGAGAAAAAGATTTTAGAAAATTTAAACTCTATTTTAAAAGATAAAATTGTGATAACGGTTGCTCACCGACTTTCTACTATTTATGATTCTGATATGATTTTTCTTTTTGCTGACGGTAAAATATTAGGAGATGGCAAACATACCGAACTTTTAGAGAATTCTTTAGAATATCAAAAGCTCAATTATTAATTATGGCACAATTCAGCAAAAAGAGTGAAAAATGTATTTTATCGATGTTCAGGGAACTTTAATTGACGATGACAAAAAACCGATTCAGGGTGCAATAAAATTTATCAAAGATTTGAATGAAAATAGAACTCCATATATTATAGTCACAAATAATACAAAGCAGGAAAATTTCTTAGAATTTTTAAATCAGATTGGATTTGAGATTCCAAAAACGAAATATCTCGACCCTCTTATGATTTTAGATTCTATCTTAGATTCAAAAGAGCTTTTAGCTTTTGGAGTCCATCAATTTTTAGGTATTTTGAAAAATCGAGGTTATAAAACAGATTGCAAAAATCCCAAAACTATTTTATTGGGTGTTAAACACGATTATTCGCATCTTGATTATTCAGAAATTATAGAAACTCTTTTGCGGAATCCACAAGCAAAATTGGTAGGAATGCACGGCACTTCAATTTATTCCAAAAATAATAAAAGATATGTCGGGGTTGGAGCAATTTTGGAAATGATAAAATTTGCGACGGGTCGAAACTACCAAGTTATTGGAAAACCAAGCGAAATATTCTACAAAAAAGCTTTAAATATGCTGGGTGAAACTGATTTTAAGAAAATAACAATTATCAGCGACGATTTAAAAGGTGATTTAAAAGGTGCAAAAGATTTGGGAATGAAAACTATTTTAGTTTTAAGTGGAAAAATTAAAAATATCGATGAGGTTCGACAATTCTCTGAACTTGAACAACCTGATAAAATTGAGAAAAGTATTTCTACTTTCATAAATTAAATTATCCTAAATCTGATAAAATCTCTTATAAAAAATTATATAATCTAGGAGTATTCAATGTTTTCAGATAAAAGAATAATGAATTTTATTGTGATTATTATCCTTTCCCATTTAACTTTTCTTTGGACTTTTCTAATTTTCCATCTTAATTTTGATTTTCAGGTTGTGGAAATTGTTATAGCAGTTCGTATTTTAGCATCTCGATTTATTTTCCAAGATTATGCTTTAAGCTGGTCAAAAATTTCTCAAAAAACTTTTCTATTAAAAAGTATAGTTTATTTTACTGCCTTTTTTATCTACCTCATCATATTTTATAAAATTGTGTATATCTACTTTTTGCTTTCTGAACTATTTTTATATCTGTTTTTGATAAATGGTGCGATGTACGGTTACTACCATTATATTCATAGAAGTGGAAATATTCTCAAAACCAAAACTTTAATAATTTATGGGGCAGGTGAAGCTGGGATAACTTTGAAAAGAGAGTTTCAAAAGTCCGAATATTTAGTCAAATATTTTGTAGATGATAATAAAAAGTTACAAAAACAAAATATTGATGGAATTCAGATTATTTCATTAGAAACATTGCAAAAGAAAAATCTAGATAAAAAATTCGATTTACTAACTATTGCAATGCCGAGTATTCCTTTGAAAAAAATCAATCAAATTTACGAAAACTTGAAAGATGATTTTGAAAATATCCAAATTTTACCGCCATTAAATGATATTCTGAAAGATGGAAATTTCTCGAAACAACTTAAAAATATTTCGGTTGAAGATTTACTTGCAAGACACCCTGCGGATTTAGATAAAAATCGGATTTCTGCATTTTTACAAGACAAAACTATTTTAATTACAGGTGCGGGTGGAAGTATCGGGAGCGAATTGGTTCGTCAAGCAATTATCTTTAAAGTGAAAAAAATTATTATGCTTGACCATAGCGAATATAATTTATATAAAATTGATGATGAGGTTTCTCAAAATGGTTCTGTTGAAATAATTTCAGTTTTGCAATCTGTTCTCAATTCTGAACTTTTAGAAAAGACTTTTGCTAAATATCGTCCAGAGATTGTCATTCACGCAGCTGCCTATAAACACGTTCCTTTGGTTGAGGAAAATATTCAAGAAGCAATTTTGAATAATATTATCGGCACAAAAAACACAATCGACATATCTATAAAATTTGGAGTTCAAAAATTTATTTTGATTTCAACAGATAAAGCTGTTCGCCCGACAAATGTTATGGGGACAACTAAGCGAATTTGCGAATTATATTCTCAAAATGCTAAAAGTGGTCAAACTGATATTGTGGCGGTTCGGTTTGGAAATGTGTTAGGAAGTAGCGGAAGTGTCATTCCAAAATTCAAATCTCAAATTGAGCAAGATAAAAATATAACTGTTACCCACCCCGACATCACCCGATATTTTATGCTAATTCCTGAAGCTTGTGAATTGGTTTTACAAGCAGGAGCAATCGGAACTGGAGGCGAGATATTTATTTTAGATATGGGCGAACCTATAAAAATTGTGGATTTAGCAAAAAAAATGATTGAATTAAGTGGAAATAAAAAAGTTGAAATTGAATTTACAGGACTTCGAGCAGGTGAAAAACTCTATGAAGAATTGCTAATCGACGGTTCAGATTGCAATACTGATTACGAATCTATAACTGTCGCGAGACCAACAAAATATGATTTTGAGAAATTGAATTCAGATATTTTAGAACTGTTGCATAGTTCAAATCAAATTCAGAAGCTAAAAGATATTGTTCCTGAATTTAATCATCGCACATTACAGAAAAATAG
>Ga0256826_1000713_pt1 | contig 20389 bp, 16 predicted proteins | sample CV79metaG_FD_185975 | JGI IMG/M metagenome (GOLD analysis project Ga0256826, IMG submission 185975) | Hydrothermal vent microbial communities from East Pacific Rise, Pacific Ocean - CV79 | ecosystem: Environmental > Aquatic > Marine > Hydrothermal vents | place: Pacific Ocean: East Pacific Rise...
CCGTAATGTCTGTGAAATGAAAATTCATAGTCGTTATAGAGGTCTTCTACTTCACCAATGGGGTCTTGTATCTCAATAACGAGGTTTTGGTGGCTTTTGTTAAGTTTTAGAGCCTCTTTTTTGCTGATAAATAGCTTTTTAATCTGCTTTTGTGAATGTTCTACGTTTTTAGAGTAGTTTTTGTGGTGTTGAACGCGTGGTATCTTTGCATCGCTTACAGAGAATTTTAATGGGGTGAAGTTGGTTCTATCGTTTTGGGTTAGTCTTATATTAGAGTAGATGAGCTCTATCGTACCATCTTCTTTATAAAAAGGGATATGTTTACGAACAACGCCTGTAGCGAGGTCTTTAAAATAGACTTTTTGAATAACAGGTTTAAAGAGGTCTCCATTATTAATAACTCGGTATTCAACTGTTTTTTTGTTGTGTGTGATGTAGATATAGGATTCAGTTTTTGTTATTACTTTATCATGGGTATAGTTTCCGATGCTAACATTATGAAAGTTTTTCATAAGTGCAAAGTCTCTACATCCTCTTAATGGTCGAAAGGTATTATCACTTACGCGAAGTGGATATAAACGATACTTCTCTTTTTTAATGGTTTCTTTTGTATCGAGAGTGGCTGTTTCAAGCTCTTTACTTGTGATACTTCCACCACTTCCACCTGATGGTGCGGGTACGACGGTATTGGTTTGTCCTGGATCCACAAGAACAAGAGGCACACCCTTATCGGTTTGACAGCCATCTACACGCAAAAGATAATTTTTGTCGTTATTGCTAACATTGCCTTCTGTTATGGCAGAAGTGATGAGGACAACTTGGGTACAAGGACCTCCATTTACAGAAGGATTACTACAGTCTTTAATAGCCGCACCCATTAGATCTAGGTCATAAAGTGGTTTTTTGCCATTTATAACATGGTTAGGTACGGTTGATTTTAGAACAACTTGTCCACCATGGGAACATTGAACAATACCATCTTCAACAATTATAGATGTGTTTGACATAAGAGACCTTCTCTTTGGAATAAATAATTAAAATTTTATAATAATTCTATTTCGAATAAATAATATGTAACGGATTAACACGTTATGGGAAATATTTTACTCTATATCTCATTAATATGATAAAAATTTACTATTTTTATGTAAGAATGTTGCTTAATTAATACTTTATGTAACATAAAGAAATTATAACTGATGAATATAACACAAAAATAAGATTAATTACCGATTTTCTAGGAAATTGGGCAAATGAGAGAAACTAAATGTCTGCACTGATTTTACAAACTTTTGATGATATTGCACCTTGTGGTGAAGACTACAAGTACGATGACAAGTATATTGCAATTGAAAATGAAATTGATAATAGTATTTCATTAATTGATGGGGTGAGTACAAACTGGAGTAGTGTTATTAGTGGTACGGAAGAGGTTCTTGGTGCACATTCTAAGGATGTGAAACTTGCATCTTGGTGGTTGTTTGGTCTGTGGAAACTAGAGTCATGGTCAGGGCTTGAAAGAGGAATACCTCTTGTTAACGAACTATTGCAAACCTATACTACCAAGCTCTTTCCAAAGTCTCCACGTGCTAAGACTAAAATATTCAATTGGCTTGATACGGTACTTTCTGAAGAAATTTTTGCTGATAATGCAAACTTAAAAGATTTACAAAATCCAGCATTTTTTTTAGAAGCCTTTAGTACTTTAGAAAAAAATATTCAAGTTACTTGTAATCATGAAGAGCGTTTTGCACGTAAAGTAGTTCAGGCTTTAGAAAAAGCTGTTGCGGATGCAAAGCCCAAAGAAGTTATAGCACCTGTTGTGAAAAAAGTAGTTAAGCCTGTTGTTTCAGCTACTACACAAGTTAGCGTTATTGAAAACAGCTCTGATGCAACTAAGGTTCTTCGTGACTTGAAAAAAAGTGCACTTTTGTTGAGTGGACATCGTTATGAAAGTACTTTTGGTGATGTTCAAGCAATACGTTTAAGTCGTTTTGTGTTGTGGTTAGAGGAGGTTGAACTTCCTGTTAACGATGGTGGTAAAACACTTATTAACCCTCCTAGTGAGGCGAGTGTTTCTGCTATAAACGACTTAATAGATGAGGGTGATTTTGAAGCTGCTTTTTTAAGCTTAGAAGGGGTACTAAAATTTGCTCCGTATTGGTTTGATGGGCACTGCTTGGCTTCTGAGATTCTTGAAAAAGCATCACAAAAGGCAGCTGCTTTAGAGGTGAAGTTAGCATTACGTCATTTTGTAGATGCCAATGCTGGAGTGCTACTCTTTAGTTTTAATGAAGGGACTCCGTTTGCTTCAGCTAAAACGCGCCAATGGGTTGGTGAAACACAAACTCAAGAGCTAGTAGAAGTAGTGGCTCCTAGTGCAAATGAATCCAAAGATGACATTGTAAAAATGTGCCAAAAATTGATTAATAAAAACAGTAAAAAGGAGGCAATGGCATTAGTTCAAGAGCAGTATGCAAATGCACTAACCAAAGAAGAGAAGTTTCAATGGCGACTTACGCATGCGCAAATTGCTATTTCATGTGCAAAAAAAGAGATTGCTCTAGCGTTAATGGAGAGTCTTTTAGAAGAGATTGAAAGACATTGTCTGGATGAGTGGCAGCCTGAATTAGCTGCTAAAGTGTACTTGGAGTTTTTAGAATCATTTAACCAACAACAAGTAGAACGTGAAAAACTAGAGTTAGTGTATGCCCGTCTTTGTAAAATTGACAGCGCGTTAGCAATAGATATTATTTTATAAAAAGGATAAAAAATGAGTAAACAGTCAGAATCACCAAAAGAACGTATTAACGTCACCTATAAACCTGCAACAGGTGACCAATCAGCAGAGGTAGAAATTCCTTATAAAATTACCGTTTTAGGAAAGTTTAATCCGGATGAAGAAGAGAAGCCTGTTGAAGATATCAAAGCGATTAACATCAACAAAAACAACTTTAATGATGTGTTGAAACATCAAGGTCTTTCGTTAGAGTTTAGTGTTCCAAATAAATTGACAGAGGAGAAAGATAGCTCTTTAAATGTTAATTTGAAAATTGAATCAATGAAGGACTTTTCACCCGAAAGTATTGTTGAAAATGTCGAAGAACTTCAAAAACTGATGAAACTTCGTGAGTCATTAATTGCGCTTAAAGGACCGTTAGGAAATGTTCCTGCCTTTAGAAAAGCAATTGAGAGTGTTATTGGTGATGATAGTGAACGTGAAAAACTATTAGCAGAATTAGAAATTAACTAGAAAAGGAAATCGATGTCAACTCAAGAATTAGAACAAAATAGTGAAGTGTCGGCTCCTGAAGCCGGTCTTTTAGATGGAATCATCGCACAAACAAATCTTACTCAAGAAGATGAAACTTACGGTGTTGTTAAGTCAGGCGTAGGCGCGTTAATTGCCGAAATGTTAAAAGATAGTAACCAAGAAGAGAAGGTTAATAAGTCTATTGTAGATCGTATGATTGCAGAGATAGATGCTAAAATTTCGGCACAGATGGATGCTGTCCTTCATGAGCCTAAATTTCAAGCGTTAGAGTCAAAATGGCGTGGTCTTTCTATGCTAGTAGAGCGTACTGACTTTAGACAAAATATCCAAATGGAGATTATTAATGTCTCTAAAGAAGAGTTATTAGAAGACTTTGATGAGTGTCTTGATATTACGCAAACAGGTCTCTATAAACATGTTTACACCTCAGGTTATGGCCAGTTTGGTGGCGAACCCGTAGGTACTATTATCGCTGATTATGAGATCTCACCTTCAAATGCCGATATGAAGTTTATGACGAAGGTTGCTTCTATTGCAGCTATGAGTCATGCTCCTTTTATCGCGGCGGCTGGTCCTAAGTTCTTTGGACTTGAGAGTTTTGAAGGACTTCCTGATCTTAAAGATATGGAAGATGTTATGAGTTCACCTGTTTATGCCGGATGGAAAGGTTTTAGAGAGAATGAAGATTCGCGTTATGTGGGTTTAACATTACCTCGCTTTTTACTAAGAGCTCCTTATGATCCTGAAAACAATCCTGTTAGTAAGTTCGTTTACAAAGAAGATGTTACAGCGACTCATGAAGATTACCTTTGGGGCAATACGGTGTATCCATTTGCTAGTTCATTAACGCAAAGTTTTGCAGAGTATCGTTGGTGTACCAATATTATTGGACCAAACAGTGGAGGTGCTATTAAAGATCTTCCGGTACATACTTTTGAGAGTATGGGTGATGTTGAGATGAAAATCCCAACAGAAGTATTAATCTCTGATCGTCGTGAGTTTGAGCTTTCTGAACAAGGTTTTATTCCACTTACAATGCGTAAGGGCAGTAATAATGCAGCATTCTTTGCAGCAAATTCTGCACAAGCACCTAAGATTTTTGCTAATACACCTGAGGGTAAAGAAGCAGAACTTAATTATAAGTTAGGAACACAACTTCCATACCTTTTTGCTATTACACGTATGTCACACTATATTAAAATTTTACAACGTGAACATATTGGGTCATGGCGTGAACGTGCTGACTTGGAGCGCGAGTTAAATCAATGGGCAAAGCAGTATGTTGCGAACCAAGAAAATCCAAGTGCAGATATTCGTTCAAAACGTCCGTTTAAAGCAGTAACTATTGATGTTGAAGATGTTGATGGCGATCCAGGTTGGTACCGTGTGAAAATGTCTTTAAAACCACACTTTAAGTATATGGGTGCAAGCTTTGAACTATCACTTGTTGGTAAGTTAGATAAAGATTAGTCTGAATGTATAATGGAAGTTTATTTGAGAGGTTAAATGGGGGCTTAGGGCAGTATAGCTCTAATGAAGAAGCCCTTTATGGCTCAATAGCTAATAATCTCGCACGTATCTTCTCTACCAATTCGGGTAGTTCTGAAAGTGCGCTTGAATATGGTAGACCGGATCTCAACAATGCGCATATGAGTCTCAAAGATTCTATTGATTTAATTGAACAAAGTTCGGAACTATGTATTCAAAAGTATGAGCCACGTCTTTACAATGTTAGAGTAGGTGTGTCAAGAAATTCTCTTGATGTTAATGAGATGAATGTCCATATTGAGGGCTTTCTTCTGATTGACGGTCGGAGTCAAAAAATTCATTATCGTGCAGATTTAATGAGTAATGGACGTGTGAAAGTGTTTAAAGATGAAAATTAACGACTACTATCTTAAAGAACTTAATTCACTTCGTGTTGAAGGGTCAGAGTTTGCTAAAAAGAACCCCGGATTATCCTCATATCTTGCCAAAGAAGGACAAGATCCTGATGTTGAGAGACTACTAGAGGGCTTTGCTTTTTTAACAGGACGTATTCGTCAGCAACTTGATGAAGAATTACCTGAAATATCGCATAATCTTGTACAACTTTTATGGCCAAATTATGTACGACCTATCCCTTCATATGCTATTGTAAAGTTTGATGCACTCAAAGATGATGTGGTCAATAAAGTTATTGAAAAAGAGAGTCATCTTCTTTCAAAAGCACAAAAAGACAAAGATGCTTGCCGTTTTAAAACAACGTTTGAAACGACAGTCCTCCCTCTTGATTTACGTGAAACAGACTACTATCTACATGGTCAAAAAAGTATTTTAGAACTTGACTTTACCATGAGTACAGTAGGACACCTTGGTGAAATTGATTTTATGCCACTTAATATCTTTTTGAGTGGTTCAAAGTTTATGGCATATGAACTGTTTTTATACTTTGATCGCTTTATTGAAAAAATCGAATTGGTTCTTGAAGATAAAGAGAAAAAAGCACTGCACACAATGACAATTAAAAAGGATGCTATCACAACGATTCCTTTTAATTCCAATGAGACAATGACACCTTATCCTCGAAATGTGTTTGATGGTTATGTTGTACTGCAAGAGTTCTTTTGTTACCAAGATAAGCAACTTTTCATGAAGCTTGATGGTTTAGAAATAATGCGAACTCTTAGTGAAGAACTTCTGCAAATGTCAAAAGGTTTTCGTTTAAAAGTACATTTTTCAAAACCTTTGCAGACATCATTACGTCCAAGCTTAGATGACTTTTCACTCTATTGTACTCCCGTTATTAACCTGTTTGAAACTGATGCTGTACCAATTCGTAAATCGTTAACAGAAGATGAATATATTGTCTTGCCATCAGAGCTTCATAAAGATAGAAGTGAAGTCTTTTCAATAGAGAATGTCAGAGGGTGGTTACCTAGTAAAAATGCTTATCAAGATTATCTTCCTTTTGAAACATTTTCTCATGAAGATGAAGAGAGTGAATACTACTCATCTCGTGTTAAGTTAAGTTCAAATAGTGATCGAACAAATACGTATATTCGTTTTGCGGCATCTAAGGGGATGTTTGAAAATATTGAACATCATAATGCTACGGTTTCCGTACAACTATTAACAACAAATAAAGATACACCTTCTACCTTGCAGTTAGGTGATATTTCAATGTTAGATCCTCTTGCTAACGTCAATAATATAGGATTTAAAAATATCACTATTCCTTCTATAAGTTATCCTCCCCCAATTGATGGTGATTTTTTATGGAAAGTTATTTCAAATATGTCTTTAAATTATCTCTCTTTAGAAGATATTAGTACTCTCAAAAGTGTCTTAATGACCTATGATTTTTTTGGAGCCTACGATGCCAAACAGGCTGAAAAAACGAAGATGATGTTAAGTGGTTTATTGGATATTTCGTATGAACAAAGTACCATGATTTTTGAAGGTTATCCTATTCGTGGTATTGAAACTAATCTTAAAGTAGATCCCTCAAAGTTTACGGGTATGGGAGAAGCATATCTCTTTTGCACGGTGTTAAATGATTTTTTTGCACTCTATTGCAATATTAACTCTTTTCATCGTCTTGTTGTTCATATGGAAAATCAAGAATGTTTTGAATTTGAGCCTAAAATGGGATATCACACTTTAGTGTAATGTCATGACAGTTTTAGAAATTAATGCATTTATAGCACCTTCCATTAGAAAATACACCCTCACACAGGCTGTTCGAGTCAGTGCTAGTTATTTACGAGACTCCTATCCTAAAGAGAGTGCAGAAACACTTTACGAACGTTTAAAGTTTAGAGCAAACAGCTCATTAGCTTTTCAAAAGTCAGAGGTCTCAAAAATGGAATTTGTGGAGACACCTAATGGTCGATTAGTTGAAATAACACTGAACTTTTTAGGTATTTTTGGAAGTGCTTCACCTTTGCCAAGTCATTACAGTGAAATGGTATTACGTTCTCTTGATGGTGACAAAATATTACATGACTTTTTAAATATTTTTAATCATCATCTTCAAAAACTTGTTTATCAAGTTTGGGAAAAACAGCGTTATTATATTCAGTATCAACATGATCTTCAAGATAAGTTCTCAAAGTATATGTTGTCACTATTAGGGCTTTATGATCAAAGCTCTCGACCCGATCTAAGTTTGGATTTACGTCGTCTTATGCCTTATATAGGGATTTTAAGTATGCGACAAAAGTCTTCTGGGACCTTAGTGGCTATTTTACGACACTATCTTGAACATGATGATATAGAGATTGTTCAGTGTGTGACTACTGAAGTTGGAATCCCCTCTTTTCAGCAAGCCTCTTTAGGTCAGAAAAATATGCAGTTAGGTCGTAATATGCTGTTAGGAAAATCGATAAAAACAAAGGGAGCAAAGTTTCAGATTTTATTGAACAATGTCTCTTTTGATCAGCTTTATGATTATAGTCTGCACGGTAAAAAAATGCAAGAATTAAATGAACTGATAAAGTTTGCGATGAGTGAACCATTAGAGTATGAAGTGTGTCTTTCACTGAGTGACGAGAGTGAGATGATCAAAGGATGGCATCTTGGTGAACATCACTTAGGTGTCAATGCGTGGATGGGTGAAAACTCTTATGATAAAAAAATTGTTGTTAAAAATTAAAGGATAGTATAGATGAGTATATTACGTGACCCTATGAAAATTGAGCTAAAAGTTTTAATCCAAAGCCTTGATACTGTTGCTAAAGGTGATGCAGAACAAGCCGCCCAACGATGTATCTCTCGTGGAGGGAGTGAAATTTTAATTGAAGATCTTCTTTATGCAATGTTAGCGAAAGATAGTAGTGTACTGAATGCAGTACTAGCACATTACAGTATTCCAGCACAAACGATGTTAACAGCACTGCAAAAAGGGGTTAAAGTTCAAAGTAGTGAGAGCAGTAATCCTGTCTTTTCAACACTCTTAGTCCAGTGGTTAGAAGATGCTTATATTACAGCAAAAATCAACCTAAATGTTGATGAAATATCAGAAAATGCTTTAATGATTGCACTTTTTGAAAATAGTTCACGTTATACCACAACATCGTATTATCAGGTGTTTAATGCCGTACCTACTGCTGAAGTATTGGCCCTGCTTAAAGGACTTAATGAAGAAGCGCAAAGCGCACTAGGTAGTGCTCCTGAGGGGAGTGGTATTAGTGGTGAGTCTGAATTGAAAAAATATACAACTAACCTTACTGAACTTGCAGCAGAAGGTAATATCGACCCTGTTTTATGTCGCGATGATGAAATTAAACAAGCTATTGATATCTTATTACGTCGTCGTAAAAACAATCCTATTATGGTGGGTGAAGCAGGTGTTGGTAAAACAGCTGTTGTTGAAGGATTAGCGTTAAAAATTTCACAGAATGATGTACCAAACTATCTTTTTGGAGCACAGGTTTTATCTTTAGATTTAGGAGCGATGCAAGCTGGTGCTAGTGTAAAAGGTGAATTTGAACGTCGTTTACAAGCAGTGATTAAAGAGATACAAGAGAGTAGTGAATTTATTATTTTGTTTATTGATGAAGCACACACTTTAATTGGGGCAGGGGGTAATGAGGGAGGTAGTGATGCTGCCAATATTTTAAAACCTGCCTTAGCGCGTGGAGGACTTAAAACAATTGCAGCTACAACATGGTTAGAGTACCGCAAGTACTTTGAAAAAGATCCTGCACTCTCACGACGTTTTCAAAAAATTGATTTGTTGGAGCCTACTGTTACAGAAGCAACTACTATTTTACGTGGATTAGCAGATAAGTATGAAGAGGCACATGATGTCTATATAGAAGATGCTGCTATCGTGGCTGCTGCAAATCTCTCTGCGCGTTATATTACAGGACGACAACTCCCTGATAAAGCGATTGATGTACTTGATACTGCTTGTGCTAACGTAAAAATATCTAAAAGCAACAAACCCTTTGCATTGCAACGTCATGAAGGTGAAATATTGACTTTGCAACGTACAATAAACGCATTACAACGTGATGAAGAACATGGAATTAAAAGTTATACAAAAGAGATTAAAGCCCATGAAAAAGAGCTCAAAGTAGTTGAAAAAGCAGCTAAAAAAATAACAATAGAGTGGGAAAAGCAGAAAGTACTTATTGATAAACTTATAGAACTTCGTAAAGAAGGCAAGGCCAATGAGGTTGAAAAACAGTATAAAAAGCTACATGCTTTGCAAGAAAATGGTAGTTATATATACGAACATGTAACAGCAGAACAAGTGGCTGAAGTGATTGCAGCATGGACGGGAATTCCCTTGGGTTCTATGGTGCAAGAACAGGCTTCATTGGTAATGTCACTGCAAGATAAGATGAAAGCAAAAATAATCGGACAAGATGAGGCTATTGACCATCTGAATACTTTTTTACAGATTTCTGCAGCGGGTATTAAAAACGAAGATGCTCCAGCAGGTGTTTTTCTTCTTGTTGGACCAAGTGGTGTTGGTAAGACTGAAACAGCCCGTTGTATTGCTGATTTACTTTATGGGGGTGAGCGTTTTATTACTACCATTAACATGACAGAATTTCAAGAGAAACATACCATCTCTCGCCTTATTGGATCACCCCCAGGTTATGTTGGTTATGGTGATGGCGGACAACTTACTGATCCGGTACGTATTAAACCCTACTCAGTCGTATTACTTGATGAAATTGAAAAAGCGCATCCTGATATCTTAAACCTCTTTTATCAGATTTTTGACAGAGGTGTTGTGAGTGATGGAGAAGGTCGTGAAATAGATTTTAGAAATACGATTATTTTGATGACATCAAACCTTGCAACAGATGAAATAACCTCACTTTGTAGTACCAAAGAAACTGTTAGTATGGAAGAGATTACAACAGCAATTACCCCGACCCTATCAGAGTATCTTAAGCCAGCACTTTTAGGACGTATGAATGTGGTTCCTTACAAGAACTTAAGTGAAGACTCTTTAAAAGAGATTGTAAAACTACGATTAGCAGGGATTGAAAAACGTTTAGGCAAAAAAGAGATTCGTTTTAAGTATGAGCCTGCATTATTAGACCATATTGTCTTTTTGTCAAACACGATGGACACTGGAGCAAGAAATATTGATCTTTTAATTAATACCAAAATTTTACCTAAGGTCTCTAAAAGTATCTTAGATTTTTCTCTTGAAAAACGTGTGATGAAGTCAATAAAAGTGTGCATTGATAGTGCCAATTTAATTTATATTAGGAGTTTGTAATGATAATGAAAAAAAGTTTAGTTGTAATGACATTGTTGATAATGGGATTAAGTGGTTGTAGCGCCATTCAAGAAGATTATAAGCCCCTTTATCAAGTTAAACCAGATACTGAAAAAATCAAAGGTGGGACGCAGTGAAACTTGTCTTTGATATCGTAAAAAGTGGACAAAATGTTCCTACAAATCGTAACTTTCATTTTAATGAAGAGGGTGGGAGTATTGGTCGAAATGAGACTAATAGTTGGACGCTTACTGATGCTCAGAGTTATATCTCGGGACAGCACGCCAGTATTATTTTTATGGATGACACTTTTTTTATAAAAGATGAAAGTACCAATGGAACCTTTTTAAAACACCCTTATAAAAAGCTTCCTAAAGGACATCCTGTAAAGATTAATGCTTCAGATATTTTTATTATAGGTGATCATGAGATACAAGCGCGTTATTCTTACAATGAATATGCCCAAGATGATATTGTCGGTTCTATTTCAAAATCACAAAGTAGTAGTAGTCTTATTCCTGATGATGATTTTCTCTCCGAAGGTGCTTTTGATAGTTTTGAAGAAGTAGAACAGAGTATGGAAGATGATATTATGAATGCTTTTGAAGAAGCGCCTATTATTCCTAATGATTTCGACTCGATAATGGATATAGAACCTTTGGAAGAAGAGAATATGGATGTTATGGAAGAGCATATTAGCGTGCCAAATTATATGCCACCTTCTGCAGCTATTGCACCAGCTGTTCCTAGTAATGATAGCGAATTAGCAGGTGCACTTCGTGTATTGGAAAGTAAGTTAGGCATCGATATTTTAAATCTAAGTGAGCATGATCGCAATGTCGTTATGGGTGAAATTGGTGACACCATTGTGAATACACTTGAGCATTTGAGTCATTCATTACATATCAAAGATAAAACAAAACAGGATTTACACTTATCTCCAGTGTTTATGGATACCCAGAGTAATAATCCTGTGAAATTAGGCAAGGCAGCGACAAAGTTATTTCAAAATAGTGAAGGGGGGATGATGGGTATGATAAATATTTCTGAGGCGGTAGTGAAGTCACTTCGCGAAATTGATACTCATACCATTTCACTTCATAGTGCATCTAAAAATATTATGAAAATTGCGGCCAATAAGTTTGCTCCTAAACAACTTGAGTATAAATTTGAGTCTATGGGTTCTCTTCGTGGAGTTTTACCAAAACCGCATATGATGTGGAATGCCTATACTGATATGTTTAATAAACTGCACGAAGATCCTCAAAGTGGTGTCGAGCTCATGGCAAATGATTTTACAAAAGAGTATGAAAGTATTGCTTATAGTATGCAACTTTCACAACCCAATACAGCGTTAAACGTATAAATTAAGGAAGATACATGAAAAAAATAGCAACATTACTAACACTAACAGCACTCCTCGTTTTAATGGGAGGTTGTGCTGCCAAACCAACACATTTAGAGTTGGTTATTAAATCCTCAAATGATGTGAACTTAGACAGTGATAATATTTCATCACCACTTATGTTGAACTTTTACGAACTTGAGTCTGCGGAACAGTTTTCAAAATTAGATTTTTGGACACTTTTAGACAAAGGAACTGATCGCTTAAGTAGTGATTTGATTTCACAAAACAAGCAGGTGATTACACCAAATCAGAAACAAACCTATAAAATTCTTTTTGATCCAAAAGCGAAATTTTTAGGGATTATAGGAAGTTTTAGTAGTATCGACAAAAATGCTACATGGCGTTATGTGATTAATCTTGAACAAGATAGCTATAATCGTGCAGATATTTTAATAGATGCCTATCAAATTAAGGTAGATAAGTAATGGTAGATAGAGTTGTATGGAGGGAAGGACTTTTTATTCGTCCCCAACACTTCCAACAGAGTGATCGTTATGTATCGCATGCGTTAATGACACGGACTAAAGAGTTGCAAAGTAATGCTTGGGGTTTCTTTGACCTTCAGTTAGATATGAATCAACTGGGCTCGGGTAAAGTGACTATTAAAAGTGCTTCGGGTGTTTTACCAGATGGAGAGTTGTTTCAAATCACAGGACAGACCCATGTTTTAGGGCTAGATATTAAAGAGGGAGACTCTGCTAAAAGTGTATATTTAGTATTGCCTATTGCACTTCATCAAAATGATGAAGTCTATTTTGAAGAAGAGAAGACTTTTTTAACCCGTTATGTTGCAAAAAATATTTCTAATATTTCCAATATAAATGCTGGTGAAGAGAGTCAAACTGATCTATTATGTGCACGTCATAACTTTAAACTTCTATTAGAAGATGATGTCAATGAAGGGTATGTCAAAATAAAAGTAGCCACTGTCGGTAGTATCTCTTCAAGTGGTATTGTGAGTTTAGAAGAAGATTATATGCCTACTTATTTACATCTTCATGCGGCCAAAGACTTAATGGCAAAGCTTAATGAACTTGTGAGTACTTTAGAATACCGTAGCGAAAAATTGGCTGAAAAGTTAAGTGATTCTAATGTTCAAGCTTCTGAACTTGGCGATTACCTTATGTTACAGTTAGTTAATAAAACGTTGAGTCGGTTGCACTTCTTGATGACACAAGATCGTACGCACCCTGCAGAACTATATCTAGAACTTGTCGGATTAATGGGCGAATTGGCTGTCTTTATGAAAAAAGAAAAACGTCTATTAACGCAACCTACGTATCAACATGATATTCAAGGCGAATCATTTGACATTGTGATAGATGAGCTGAAAGATATGCTCTCAATGGTGCTAGAGCAAAACAGTATTGCTCTTCCGATTGAAGAACGAAAATATGGAATCTTTGTAGCCCAAGTACAAGACAAATCCTTAATTAAAACAGCCTCGTTTATTTTAGCCGTACATGCTGATATGCAGAGTGATAAACTTATTAAAATGCTATTGTCAAATTTAAAGGTTGGTAGTATAGAGACGATTCGTAATCTTGTTAATTATCATTTAGCTGGTTATAAGATGAAGCCACTTTCCGTAGCCCCACGTCAAATTCCTTATCGTATGGACCATATTTATTTCAAACTTGAAATAGGGAATGAGGATATGGTGAAACTTGAAGCATCAGGTGGTTTTGCCTTCCATCTTTCCGCTGAATTAACAGGTGCTGAATATCATTTATGGGCCATTAGAAATGATTAATATAATGAGAGAGAAAAATAATGTCAAATAGAACCATGTTAGTTCCGGTAACTCCGGATGAAAACACCTTAACCAATCATACTCCCAATGAACAGAGTTATAGCAGTTTTAAAGATAGTGCTGTGGCTTTTTCAAATAGCTCGCCAAAATCATTCGAAAAACTCCAAGGTGATGTAAATAATCCTCTTTTAAGTAATGCCGCGCCTCTTTTTAAACAAATTGTCATGCTTCAAAGTAGCTATGATGTTGGTGCTGTTGAAAATGTGCATCAAACCTTAGTGGAAAATATTAACTATTATACTGAGGCTGTTGGGCGTTACGATATTGAAAACTCACAAGTGATGTTAGGACGTTATCTTTTATGTACTTTTATGGACGAAATTATATGTACCACTTTCTGGGGTAAAGATAATAATTGGTCAAGTAGTTCTCTTTTAGGACATTTTTATAATGAGACATATGGTGGCGAGAAATTTTTTCAGCTTCTGGATAAACTTTCAAGCGCTCCTGCTAAATATATCAATCTTTTAGAGTTAATGTATGTCTGCCTCTCTCTTGGTTTTGAGGGAAAATATCGTATTCAAAACCGTGGAAAAATGCAGCTTGATACCTTACGTGATGGACTTTATAAACAGATCAAAATGATTCAAGGTCGTGAGCCTCAAAAGTTTTATAAAGACCAGACACATTCTAAAGAGTTCAATAAGCTTTTTTATAAAGCTTCGTATCAAATTTTAGCGGTAAGTTTGGTCTCTATGCTAATTTTGATTTATGGAATTTTAACCTTTTCACTCTCTTCAAAAGAGGAAAAAACAATGCTCTTTTTAGAGTCAAAATATAAAGCTTATGCTGATGAGAACAAGGCCTTAAAAACTATTGTTACACCTGTGCAAACAGCTGATATAAATGAAGACGTGCTTGAGGGAGTAGAGAATGAGTAAGTTTAGCGATACATCGCTTTTTAAAAATAGTATCTTTTGGATTATTTTGGGAGCCTTTGTTTTTTCTTTGGTTTTCTTTTTTGCATCACCCTATCTGTTTGATTCTTTTATAAGTATTACATTACGCCTTTTAGTGGTCTTTTCTATCTTTTTTGGAACTATTATGGGGGTTATGATGTATACCCTTTTTATGAAAGAAGATCTGCAAAAGAAGTTACAAGAGAAAAAAGAGATTTTTAGTCGTAAACGTGCCTACTCTGAAGTAGTTCAGTCTAAGGTTAATGACCTTAAAACACGTTTTAATGAAGCAATGCGCATCATTAAAAATTCAACTATTTATAAAAACTCTCAGAGTGCTGGATATGAGTTACCGTGGTATTTAATGGTAGGTAAAGAGACGGAAGGTAAAACATCTTTTTTAGAGAATTCAGGATTAGAGTTTCCTCTTAATATCAACTATGATAAGGCAAATGTTCAAGGTGAAGAGAACAGTAAGACTTTTAAGTGGTATTTTGCAGAAGATGCTATTTTTATTGATATGCCGGGTAATTATATTGAGCAAAAAAGTAGTGAAGATGATAGTGCTGTATGGGAAGCCTTTTTAAAACTATTTGGTAAAAAGCGTTGGAAACGACCAATAAACGGTGTTGTGTTAACCATTAGTGTGGATACGTTGATGAATAAAGATGATGCTGAACTTCTCCAATATGGAAAAGATTTACGTGATCGTATTGATGAACTTTCTAAAGCATTTATGTCGAGTATTCCCATCTATATGCTCATTACAAAAAGTGATAAAATTCCAGGATTTAATGAGTACTTTGCTACATTAAGCGAATCTGAAAAAGATGAAGTATTAGGTATGACCTTTGATGAGTCTCAAAAAAATATCGATCCGACTATTGTTCAACCCGAGCTTGATGCATTGTTGAAACGGATTAACAGTTCAGTCCTTGACAAAATTAATCAAGAGTGGGATAGTGATGCTCGGGCAAAAATCTTACTTTTTGAAGATGAATTCAACACACTTTTTGAGAGAATCAATCTATTTATAGATACCTCATTTGCACAGACACGTTATCGTGAACCTTTAATGCTCCGTGGTATTTATTTTACAAGTGTTTTTCAAAGTAATTCTATGCCAGCAGTAGCAGATTCTATGCAAGATGCTCCTAATGTACGTCGCGGCATGTTTATTCAAAAACTTCTTAGAAATATAATCTTTCCAGAAGCAGATATTGTGAAGATGGACACTAACTATAAAAAGTCGCAACGCATGCGTCAGATTGGAGCTTTTGCGGCATCAATTATTTTGGTATTAGTGACGACAACATATTGGGTACAAGATTACAATAGCCGACTTGATGATATTGCTACTATCGAAAAGCTTGTAAATGCATATGACACTTCACGTCATAATATTAAAAATGAAACTGATTTTGAAAATGTTTTATCTACATTAGATAGTATCTATGCACTTAAATTAGCAAATGAAGATAACCTAGAAAACCATTTTTGGAAAATTGCACATTATAAAGTTGAAGACCGTAATAAAATATTAGATAGTTATTATAAAGAGGCTTTAACAACAATTTTACTTCCACGAATTGCACATTTTATCGAAGACCAAATTACAGTTAATATAAAAGATTATGATGTAACGTGGGAAGGGACTAAAGCCTACTCTATGTTAAACAATGAGAAACGTCGTGAAAATGAATTTCTTCAAGGTTGGATGGCTGCAGGTTGGTCCCATCTTTATCCTAACAAAATGAATATACAAGAGAGTTTAAATAAACATTTTGAGAATTTATTGGCATATGGCTTTACACCTTATGTTTTAGATGATGGCACGATTGAACTGGCACGTAATGAACTGTTAGGTCTAGGGCATGAAGCCTTAGTTTATAAACAGTTAAAAGATATTGCAAAACAACAAAACTTACGCAACTTTCGTTTTTCTCAAGCATTAGGTTCGTACGCTTCTGCATTTAGTGGTAGTGATTATGAAATACCAGGGTTTTATACTAAGCGTGGATTTGAAACGGTTATTGTAGGGCAGGGTCGTCAACTCATTAAAGAGTTGATTAGCAACAACTGGGTAGTAGGATACTCTACAAAGCTAAGTGAAGCGGAACTCAATGAAATGTATGCAAAAGTGCAAAATTATTATTTTATAGATTATAAACGTTACTGGAGCAGTGCTCTTTCTGCCTTAAAAGTACCAAAGTATAAATCAATTTCTGAAATCAATAATCAATTAACTGTATTAACTTCAGGAAGTTCTCCAATTATTGGCGTTTTGAAAGCTCTTAAAGAAAATACAATGATCTATACACCGGCTGAAAAACTACAAATGAAAGCAGAAAGTACTACGCTTCCAGGAGCAAATTCTGCTGCTGCTATTGCTTCAAAAAATGCCATCGATAAGGCGAAAAAAAGTCTTGATAACACTAGCGTTAAAAATGTAAGAGAGTACTTTTCGACCTATACAGCACTGTTAAATAGTAAAAATAAACCAGGTTCAAAGCTTGAATCTTCTATGTCAAAACTTAATACTGTTTATCAAGAGATGACGGCTATTTATGGTTCAGTGACCCCTGAAAAAGATGCGTTTAATATTGTCTCAGATCGTATTGCTGGACGGCATGCTCCTATTATTATGCAGATTAGTCCTCTTCCTGTACCTGTTGACAAATGGTTTAAACGTGCTTTGAAAAACGATTGGGAATACTTGTTATCACGAACTCGTAAACATATCAATACACAGTATAAAAATCAAGTTTTAGGATTTTATAATGATAAAATCAGAGGACGTTATCCTCTCTCTCATAAAAGTAAACGTAATGATATTAGATTACAAGATTTTGAAGAGTTCTTTAAAAAGGGAGGTATACTAGATGGCTTTTATGGACAATATGTTTCACCTTTTGTGAAGCTTAATACTCGTAAGCATAACTACTCTTTTCGTCAGATAGATGGTAGTACTATGAACGTTGGTAAAGGCTTTTTACGAGCTATGTTAACAACATCAGATATTCGTCGCACTCTTTTTACGGGTAAAGAAGATTACCTTAGTACAAGTTTGTATTTGAAACCAAGAAAATTAGGACGTAAACTTGCCACTATGGAGTGGCACTATGATGATAACTATATTGTTTACGAACATGGCCTAGTACGTAGTAAAAAGATTGCATGGCCTGCAGAGAGTCAAAATAATCTTTCTAAGTTTAGTATGTATGATTTGTCTTTAAATAAAGTTGTAGAAATAGATGCTGAAGGCGAATGGGCATTGTTTAAACTGATTGATCATTTTAAAGTGAAAAAGCATACACAACGTAGAGGAACTGATTCCGTAGAAATTGAGTTTAAAGAAGCCCGATACAATGGCTCTTATGTATTGAGTGGTGTCGCTTCTAAAATCTTTACTAAAGAAAATCCTTTAGCTCATTTTAAACTTTTTGGATCGCTTTAATGCGTGGCAGAAGTATCTCTTTTACCCATCCTGGTCATCAACGTAAAAACAATGAAGATGCTTTTTATTCGAGTGATGATCGAGGTCTATGGATTGTTTGTGATGGAATGGGTGGACATCAAGAAGGTAACTTCGCTTCGCACTTAGTGACAGATATTTTTGAACAGATGCAGATGAATGGTGATTTTGATAGTAAAATTGACGATATTACAGCACAAATATATAATATACATAGAATTCTACAAAAAAAGTCTCATAAGATAGGACAAAATGTTGTAATTGGAACTACTCTTGTTATTCTTTTTATTGAGGGGAGTAAAGGTGTTTGTATTCACTCTGGAGACAGTCGTTGTTATATCTATCGCAATGATAAACTTTCTATGGTAACCCAAGACCATGCTCGAACAGTAATTCACAATGGCGAAGAGCGTAAGGTATTAACCAAAGCACTTTCTGCTCCGGGAGAACTTGCTATTGAAGTGAAGCGATTTAATGTTCAAAATAGTGATGTATATCTTTTATGTAGTGATGGTTTTTATGATAACCTCTCAAATACAACGCTTAAAGAGGGTATGCAAACAACGTACATTAGTGAAGGACTCCATCAGATGAGTTCAAACGTTTTAAATGGTGTTGCAGACGATAACTTGACAGCAACAATGGTTGAAGTATGTTAAAGCAATCTCAAGTGCAAGACGCTGATATATTATCTCAGATAAATACAAAAGCAGTTGCACTTAAGAGTGAAAAAAAGACCCTTTTAAACAATCGTTACTATTGTGACAAAGAGTTGGGAAAAGGGGGCTTGAGTATTGTTTATGAAGGGAGTGATACCTATGCAAAGTACTTCAACGATAATAAAAAACTTGCAATAAAAGTACCTTCAAAATCGTTATTGAAGATGAAAGATATAGCGGCCTTTGTTTATTCAGAATATCGTATTTTACAGCAACTTCAACATGATAATATTGTTAAGGTGTATGACTTTGGTATAGATGAAGTGAACGCCTTCCCTTATATTGTTTTAGAAAAATTAGAGGGACAGTTATTAATGGATGTCAGTCTCCACAGTATGAGTAAAAAGATAAAGAAAAAACTTTTCTTTTCTCTTTATGGTGCTATTGAATATATGCATGAAAAAGGGGTGATACATGCAGATATTAATCCTAACAACATTATGGTTTTAGATGATGGAACAATTCGTCTGTTTGATTTTGGAATTTCACAAACGACAGGGACAAAAAAGCGGTTTAATCTTGCTTTTAAAAAAGTCAATGCCTATAATCCCCGATATTCTGCACCGGAAGTGCTTGATGGAGAAGTTCCCACACGTAAGTCAGATCTTTTTTCACTAGCCTGCGTAATGTTTGAGGTCTATACACATGAATTACCTTTTAAAGTTTCCTCACAAGAGCTGAAAGATAAACCGCTAACACGTAGTCAATTAATGAAAGTACCGTTACGTTTTCGTTCATGGTTTAAAAACGCATTACAAGTGCATATATCTGAGCGAAATGTAACACCATTTCAGGCTTTGTGGATACAACCAAAAATGTGCAAAATGTTATTAAATCACAAGAAATAGATATAATTTATGCAAAATATCAATAAATAGAGATAATTTAATCTCTATTTAAAGTTAAAGTATTAATATAGCACTTAAATTAACATAGGAAAACAAATGAACAATCCCGTATTTATGTCAGTAGAAGGTTCAACTCAAGGTTTAATCACTGAGGGTGCATTTACTCCAGAGTCAGTAGGTAACAGTTACCAAAATGGTCATGAAAATGAAACAATGGTTAAAGCATATACACATGAAATTAATATTCCACGTGATGCTCAATCAGGTCAACCTTCAGGTCAACGTACTCATGAGCCATTAGTTGTAACGAAGCTTATTGATAAGTCTTCTCCACTTTTATACATGGCACTTACTACAGGTGAAACATTAACAAATGTTGAACTTAAATGGTACCGTACTAGTTATGCAGGTAAACCAGAACATTATTTTACTATGGTTTTAGAAGATGCAGTTATTGTTAACATGAAAACTGAAATGGATCCTGAAGCAGGTATGAATACAACGCAAGTAGCACCGATTGAAAAAGTTGCTTTTTCTTACCGTAAAGTTACATGGAGACATGAAGTAGCAAGTACATCTGGTGAGGATGACTGGCGCATTGGCGTTGGAGCATAAGTTCTAACATCTCGGAGATTACTCCGAGACAATTACTAATGTTTAGTATGTAAACTAGGGCATCTCGAGAGAGTGCCCTATTTTAGTTTATAGACTAAATTTTATTAAGG
>Ga0256826_1000714_pt1 | contig 20389 bp, 20 predicted proteins | sample CV79metaG_FD_185975 | JGI IMG/M metagenome (GOLD analysis project Ga0256826, IMG submission 185975) | Hydrothermal vent microbial communities from East Pacific Rise, Pacific Ocean - CV79 | ecosystem: Environmental > Aquatic > Marine > Hydrothermal vents | place: Pacific Ocean: East Pacific Rise...
ATTTTTGTTAAATTAGTTATATCAATAAAAATTAAATGTGATTTAGTTAATAAATGAACCAAAAAGTGGCTTAAGGCACTAACAAGATATGCTTTCAAAGGAGTAATAGAAACAATATTTTCTATCTCTAACTTATCTTTCACACTCTCTGCATTTTTAAAAAAACTATCTTTTTTATGAACTATCCCCTTAGGAGTACCTGTACTTCCTGATGAAAATAAAACTGTATCATATTGCTCTTCATCTATTATTATAGGTTCGTATTTTTTATTTATAACTAGTTTATCAAATGTAAGAATATATTTTACAAAACTATAGTTATATCCTTCAAAAAAATCTCTATTTGGGAAAATAACTTTTTTATCACTCTCCCATAAACTAAAAAGTAAAATATAAAATTTTAAAGGATTTTCTTCATTAATTAAAATAAAATCCGTACAAGTACTAAAATAATTAAATTTTTTTTTAACTTTTTCTACTTCTTGAAAAAAATATTTATAAGATAAAGTTTTTTCATTATACGAAAGCAATGGTAGGTCTAAACTCCTAAATTCATCTCTAATCATACTCTATCTTCTATATAACTTACTATTTTATTAACTGTATTGAAATTTTCAATACTTAATTCTTTTGTATTAATTTTTATATTGAAATTTAATTCAATAAATAATAAAATATGTAATACATTCAGAGAATCTAATAATTTATCTTGCCCAAAAATCACTTCATCATTATCTACAATTTTTGCTTTTGCTAAAAGTTCTATTTCATCTATAATTTTATTTTTTATCATTAATTTTTATACCTATCTCCAAATTCATAATCTCTATTAGCAATCTTACCCAAAATATCTTTCAAATACTTAGGATGTATCCCATACCCTGGTCTAACACTCCGAATATTCTCTTCAGTAAACACTTCTCCTTTTTTAATATCTTTAGCCACATACAAACTTCGTGAAAACTGCCGTGATTTTCTCTTATTATCGCTCATACCATAATCAACTCTTCCAAGAAGTTTCTCTGTATCTCTAATAGCTTCTACCATATTAGAAAATTCTTGCTTATCCATACTAAACTCAGCATCAGCCCCACCAATAGATTTATCTATTATAAAGTGTTTCTCTATTACTTTAGCACCAAGTGCTACAGCAGTAATAGGAGCAGTAGAGCCTATAGTGTGGTCACTAAATCCACTTATTACCCCAAAAGTCTCTGCTAAATTTGGTATCATCTTTAGATTTGCATCTTCTAGTGGTGCAGGATATGATGAGGTACATTTTAAAAGCACTATATCACTATTTCCCTCACTTCTACAAATATCAACAGCATCTTGAATCTCATCAATTGTAGCAATTCCAGTAGATATAATTATAGGTTTTCCTTTTGATGCTGTATATCTAATTAACTCATAATCGGTTATCTCAAATGATGCTATCTTATATGCATTTGGGTTAAACTGCTCTAAAAAATCAACTGCACTCTTATCAAATGGAGAGGAAAATATATCTATACCTATCTCTCTAGCATAATCAAATAACTCCTGATGCCACTCCCAAGGGGTATATGCCCATTGATAGAGTTCATATAGAGTTTTACCATCCCAAAGTGTTCCACCTTTAACTATAAAATCATCTCTTTTAGAATTAAGTGTGAGGGTATCAGCCGTATATGTCTGTAGTTTAATAGCATTAGCCCCTATCTCTTTTGCTACTTTAATTGTTTCTTTTGCAATTCTTATATCTCCATTATGATTTGCACTAAGTTCTGCAATAATAAAAGTTCCATCTTTACATAAATCAAAATTACCTATTTTCATCTTTTGCCTTTTCGATTTTTAATACATATTTTTCTCCATTTTTATAAAAAAAAGCTGGATATGCATCGTTATCCACTATTCGTAAAAGATTAAACTGTTCATCTATACTTTTACCTATATTTAATTCACTATCTATAGCCTTTCTTTTAAGATAAAAACTCTCTTCTCCACTCTGTTTTTTTGGTATTTTATAAATTTTATAATCTTTTATAAATTCCAAACACATATCTATAGTAAATATTGCTTGTTTCTCTCTTAACTCACGATTAAGTTCATAACCTGTCAATAAAAGATTTTTTTGCATATAAATATCCCCATCATCAACACCTATACTAGCTTCAAACATACTAAAAGGAATATTATTTTTTTTCTCCAAAATCTGCCAAAACATAGGAGCCCATCCTTTTCCTTTTGGTAAAGCACTTGCATGAATGACAATATTGTGAGTATGTTGTTGCAAAAATTTATTTTCAATAATCTTATGATAACTCAAAATAAAAACTATATCAAATGTTTCATTAATATTTTTATGATTAAAAAACAACTTAGAATCCTTTATTTTTTTTTGTAACTCTTTAGCATAAGGAACAAACCATTGATTTTTTGTTGTTAAAATTGCTATTTTCATTTCAAAATCTCCATAAGATATTTTTTTAATTGAAAAGCATTAAAACTTTCCAAAATAAAATATCTATTTTTAATAAGATATTGAGCCATATCCTCCTGATTATCAGCCGTTTTAATAGCAATAAAAGGAAGTTCCATAAAAAAAACTTCGTTCAAAGTAACACTAGGGGTAACTATGGCAAAGTCACTAACTCTCATAAGTTTTGCTATTTTATTGGAATTAATATGTAACTCTATCCACTCTTTATCTTGGCTATATGCTTTTAATTCTTCTAAATTTTGATTAGCTGTAGTTGTTACAAGATTTATATCTATATTTTTAAAATCTTCTAAAACTTTCAGTATATCTATATTTAGATTGCTATGGTCAGCTCCACCCATTGCTAAAAATATGCTTTTGCTCTTTTTTTGCTGAATAAATTCATCTCTTAGTAGAGTATACTCAGCCCCACACCTAAGCTCACAATATGCAGGTACTAAACCTTTATATTTTTTTACATCTCCTGATACATTATGATTTATTAAAATATCACAATAGTGTCTCTCATAAGTATCATCTATTGAGATAATCTTTAATTTTGAATTTTGAGTTTTTAGCTGTTTTTCATAACTGTAATCTATCTCATAGTGGTCAATAACTACCATATCAATAGAGTATTTTTCTATTAAAAGTTGAACCTCATCTATACTGTTTGATTTTAAAATCTCTAGTTTATATCCACTCTCTCTAATCTTATGGTTTATACTCCCCTCCAACTTTTGGGTAGCAAAGATAATATTATCTTTTGAGTACTGTTTGGCTAAAACTAAGTCTCTCATAATATGACCTGTACCAATAATTGATGATGAGTCGGCTCTAAATAGAATATTCATTAGTTCATCTCTTGTAATACTCTATACATAATTTCAGCCCTCTGCCAATCCTCCATAGTATCAATATCTTGAACCAAATATCTAGGTAAAAGAATAGGAATAGAGTCTTTTCCAAAGAATATCTCATTAGATTTTTGACCTATCTTACTCCAATAGAACTGTCCTGCATCTTGATACGCCTCTTCTAAATCTTGGCTTCGAGCATTATAGTATTGTGGGGTAAACATCTCACATCTACCACTATCATCTAATTTAAAAGTTCTCTGAATAGGAAAAGGCATAGAGGTTGCACTAAAGGCGTTAATAGCATCACTACTTTTTAGCTTTTTAAATCCCTCTTTTAAGTATCTACTCTGTAAAAATGGAGCAGTTGCATAGATAGTACAGACAAAATCAAACTCCTCCCCCTCATCTTTTAAATACTCTATAGCATGGTCTATTACATCCCATGTTCCTGTATAATCATCTGACAACTCATCAGGTCTTTTAATTATATCAGCCCCATAACTCTTTGCAATATCTGCTATCTCTTTATCATCTGTTGATACTACAACCTTATCAAAAACTTTTGACTCTAATGCTACCTTAATAGAGTAGGCAATTAGAGGTTTTCCATAAAACTCTTTAATATTTTTTCTAGGTATTCTTTTGCTTCCACCCCTTGCAGGGATAATAGCTACTGCTTTAGCCATTTAACACCTCCATTAGAGACTCTATTATATACTCCTGCTCTCTATCACTAAGTTTTGGAAACATAGGTAGAGAGAAACACTCACTATAATAGTTATCCATCATAGGAGTAGCCTCATCTCCATAACCCAAAGATTTATAGTATGGTTGCTTATTAATAGGAATATAGTGAAGTTGTAACCCTATACTATTCTCTCTCATCTCTATAAATAGCTCCTCTTTAGAGATATTTAATTTACTGAAATCTACTTGAACTACATAGAGATGATAAGAGGATTTACCATGATAGATATAGAGTGGTTTTACTATACTTTTTTCAAAGGCTTTATCATATTTTTTGGCTATCTCTACTCTTCTATCTATAAATCTATCCAGTTTTTTTAATTGAGAAAGCCCCAATGCACACTGAATATCTGTTATTCTATAGTTAAATCCAAGCTCCCTCATCTCATACTCCCAAGGCTTCATATCAGGAGTCTTAACCATTCCATGCCCTCGAAGAGTCAAAAGTTTATCATAAATCTTTTTGGAGTTGGTAGTAATCGCTCCCCCCTCACCAGTGGTTAGATGTTTTACAGGGTGAAAAGAGAATATAGAGCAGTCTGAATTAACACAACTTCCTGCTTTAATAATTCTCCATTCTCCATTCTCCATTCTCCATTTATACTCTGCTCCAATAGCATGAGCATTATCCTCTAAGATTAGAATATTATACTTCTCTCTTAGATATTTTAACCTCTCTTGATTTACCATATTACCACTAAAAGCTACAGCATAGATAGCTTTAATAGTTGGATCTTTTTTTAGCTCCTCTTCACACAAATCAAGGTCAATATTTCCATCTTTAGCAATATCTACAAATATAGGCTCTGCCCCTACATAAAGAATAGAGTTAGATGTAGCCAAAAATGAGTTTGGAGTAGTAAGAACTCTATCACCTTTTTTTAATAAAACTAAAGAGGCTAGATGTAAAGCCCCTGTTCCATTTGCCACAGTCACACAATATTTAGCTCCACAATAGTTAGCAATAGCCTTTTCAAACTCAGGAACTTTTAAACCTGTGGTCAAATAATCCGATTTTAAGGTCTCTACAACACTATCTATATCATTTTTATCTATTAACTGTTTACCATAGGGGATAAAGTTCACCTATAACCCCTCTATCATCTCTAAAAACTGTTTATGGGTAAGCCATTCACTATTGTTACCAGAGTTATACTCAAACCCTTGCTCTACAGGAGTACCTTTTTCCCCTAGTTTATTTATACTAAAGTCAGACATATCTGTAAATTGAATAGTAGGTTTAATTACAAAATGGTCATCAAACTCCAAAGTTAGATGAGAATCATCAGCAGGACACATAATCTCATGTAGTTTTTCACCTGGTCTAATTCCTATAATCTTATGAGGTAATTCAGGGGCTAAAGCTTTTGCTAATTCTGTCATATACATAGATGGAATCTTAGGAATAAATATCTCCCCTCCATACATTCTCTCAAAGTTCTTAAGTACAAAGTTAACACCGTCTTCAAGAGTAATTAAAAATCTTGTCATCTTCTCATCTGTAATAGGTAATTCTGTTGCACCTTCAGATATAATCTTTTTGAAAAAAGGGATAACCGAACCTCTACTACCTGTTACATTTCCATATCTAACTACTGCAAATCTAGTCTTTCTACTTCCTACCATATTATTCGCAGCAACAAATAATTTATCACTAGCCAATTTTGTTGCTCCATATAGATTTACAGGGTTAGCAGCCTTATCAGTGGATAGAGCAATAACTTTTTCTACATTATTGGCCAATGATGCCTTAATAACATTCTCTGCACCATTAATATTGGTCTTAATACACTCCATAGGATTATACTCTGCAACAGGTACATGTTTAAGTGCGGCTGCATGAATTACAAAATCAACCCCATCCATAGCCTCTACTAATCTTGATTCATCTCTAACATCTCCAATAAAATAACGCATACACTCATGAGTAAACTCTTGTGCCATCTCATACTGTTTAAGCTCATCTCTACTAAATATAATAATTTTATTTGGTCTATATTTTTCTAAAATAATTTTTGTATACTTTTTTCCGAAACTTCCTGTTCCACCTGTTATTAGTATATTTTTATTGTTGAACATTTTTCATTTCTCCATTTTCTTTTTTTATAAAATCTGCAAATATCTGCCAACTATTTTTTTCTGGTGTTCCTGATTTTTTTATATAATTTTCTCTATATCTTTTATACTCTTTTTCTTTTACAATTAGACTTTTATCTATTTGATTCTTATTAAACTCATTATCTATAAAGATTTTACTACAACCTATCTCTTTTGAAAAACTACTAATAAATGAACCATATAAAGGTTCTAACTCTTTAAAAGTTAAAAAAAGTATAGGCTTTTGATATAAAACAGAAAAATTTATGGAAGTACTAGCATGCATCATACAAAATAATGAATCTTTTACTAACTCTATACTTTTTCCAAATATAATCTCTCTTCCACTCCATACATCTCCTATCTTCTTATACTCTGCTCTTGGGTGTACAGCTATTATTACTTTTAGATTATAATTCTTTTCTATATTATCAAAAAAGCTATTCATCTTTTGATAATATATATCTGCAATATCTTTATACTCTCGATCTATACCTATCTTTTTATAATCAGGATGATAAGGAAGATACTCATCTAAATATAGAACATATTTATCATTTGTTACTATTTTATTCGTTTTTTTCTGCTCTAAAAAAAGATTATAATCTAATGAATGAGTCCATATCTTAGTAATACTATCATCTTTAATATTATTGCTTTTTAATCCACCTAAAATCATATAATTACTAGCTTTTATTCTTAATATTTTAATACTATATAAAAATATTAATTTCTGTAACAAGCCATTTATAGATAGTGTTTTGAGATGAAATCTTATTTTTTCAAAATAACTTATCTCTTTTATAGTCAAAGGAATAATATTTTGATTCACCCCTACAGATAGAACATTATATTTAGATAAAAATATATCTATTTTTATAGTTTTACTACTCAAGCCAAAAAGTTTAACAAAAATAGAATCTCTCTTAAACTTTAAAAAAGACTCTTTTAATTGAGTATAGTCAGTTATCTCATAAGCCATATCAGAAAATTCTATATTATTTTCAATCCTATATACCAAGTAACCAAGATATATAACTTCTACTTTTAGACCACTACTCTCTAAAATATCTATACCAAAACGCTCATAGTCTCGACTACTTAATGGACTAAGTGTTAAAAATACCACTCTTTTAATTTCTCTATTCATTGTAAATCTTTTAGTAAAAACTCTGCTCGTTTCAAATCACTATACTCATCAATATCAATTCCTCTCTCATGAGGTATAACATAGAAGGAGGTATTACCCTCTATAATAAACTCTCTATTTTTTTTAAAAAAATCTATATCAACAAGATATAATGCACCATTAATATAGTAAAACTTCTCTTTATAATCTTGTCTTCTTGTTACTTTCTTATCCTGCTTTGCCAAATATTGCCAATTATCTTTATCTATATTTACAACACACTCATAGGGATGCTCTATCATCTCATGAACACTAACCAAACAATCTTTAGAGCTTTTAGAAAACTGTTCAATTGCACTATCTATATCAGAAGAGAGCCTTAAAGGAGAGGTAGGTTGAAGAAGTATCACAGTATCAGGAGTATATCCTTCATTTTTCTCTAACCAACTCAAAGCATCAATAACAACATCTACAGCAGTAGCTCTATCCGTCGCAAAAGTATCAGGGCGTTTATAGTCACTATATACACCTAACTCTTTAACTGTAGAGATAATCTCATCATCATCACTAGATAAAAAAACTCTATCAATCTTTTTACTCTCTATAGCTACATCCACTGTATATTGAATCAATGGCTTACCATTCAAATTAATAATATTCTTTTTAGGTATCCCTTTTGAACCACCACGAGCAGGAATAATAGCTAATACTCTCATTTTACATCTCTTTTGCTATTTTTAAAAGTTTATAAGCGATATTCTCTATCTCTTCATCTGTCATATTAACCATAACAGGAAGAGCTATAGAGCGAGAGAGAATATCATCTGATTTTATCCAATGGTTTTTACCATCATTATAAAAGTCATACTCTCTAAACATATGTTGCCAATGTTTTGCAAAATGCCACTTAATAGCATCTGGTAGATTTTTTGTACCTAGCCCCTCTTCTGCCATTTTGGTTGCAAATCTTTTTGCATCCTCTTTTGTATTAAGATAAAATACTATACTATCCCCAATATCTCCATCTTCATCAGGAATCTTTCTAAACTCAAACCCAATATCTTTGATAGCCTCTTTTAGTTTTATCTGATTTGCTTTTTGTGACTCTAAGATATAATCTAACTTTTTAAACTGTGCCAATCCAAAAGCAGCTTGAAGTTCGCTCATTCTATAGTTAAAACCTGTACAGAGTGCATCTTCTACTCCTCGACCTTTGGTAGTGCTATACTCATGTCCGTGGTCATGATAGGCTCTAGCTGTGACAAACATCTCTTTATTATTTGTAACTACCATCCCACCCTCTCCACAGATAACAGTTTTACCACCATCAAAGCTATATGTTCCAACATCTCCAATACTGCCTAGTGCTTTGCCATCAAACTTACCACCTAGACCTTGTGCTGTGTCTTCAAGAACCAAAATATTATGCTCTTTGGCAATAGAGACTATCTCATCTATCTGAGCTGTCACACCCAACATATGAACAGGGATTACAACTTTGGTCTTATCTGTAATAGCCTCTTTAAATGCTTGAGGAGAGATATTAAGCGTCTTATCAATATCAACAATAACAGGAGTAGCCCCAACCTCTAGTATAGCCTCAACAGTTGCTACAAAGGTAAAAGATTGAGTAATAACCTCATCTCCTCTTTTAACACCCATAGCTTTTAGAGCAACTTTTAGAGCAGTTGAACCCGAAGATACTGCTTGTGCATACTCTACGCCTACTTTTTGGGCCAACTCTTTTTCAAACTCACGAACTCTAAAAATATTATCTCTTAACGCATCAAATCCATGAGCAAAAACAACACCATTACTCTTTTCAAATATCTCATTGACTGCATCTTGCTCCTCTTTACCTACCAATTCAAATCCAGGCACTACTTATCCTTTTTTTTCAATAGTGCCAAAAGCACTCTATCTTCATCTACAAAGCTTACAACTTTATTAACAAACTCAAACTCTGTACTATTTTTAATAAAGTTTTCAAAATCCTCTAATCCATTTATAATATCATTTCCAAAATTCTGCTCTGATGGAAAGTATTGATGTATTGCCAATATACCATTTGAGGATAATCCTCTAGCAAGGTTATCAAATACCTCTTCAAGATTTTCCAAGAGATACCAAAGCACCTCAGAGATAGTTATTAACTCATACTCTTTGTCTATACTATCTTTCATAATATTTCTGTTTTCAAATAGAATAGAAGGATAATGCTCTTTTGCTTTTTTGGTTGCTGTTTTTGAAATCTCCCAACCAACAACATCTCCACCACCATTATAACGATGGAGTATATTAGTCAAGTCACCCAAAGCACTACCAATATCTAAAATATTAGAGAATTTTCTATGATGAAATATCATCTCACAAAAGATTTTATTATTGATAGAGTCACTAAATTCTCCACAACCCCAAGGGTCATCAATATCTTGATACATCTTTTCAAATTCTCCACGAAGAGACATCTGTTCTTTGTTGAGCCAATAGTCTGTACAGCTGTTATACTTCATGATTTTTACTTATAAACTTTTTAGCAAACAAATCTGCAATCAAAACAACCGAAGAGTGTATATTACTCGCTACAAACTTGTCAAAAATACTAGCATCACACACATATAACCCACCTGTACCATTAACCTTAAAATTAGAGTCTACACAATCATGTAATCCACCAATTAGATGGTGTCCACTAAACATAGTATCTCTAATATACTTCTCAGGGTCACTCTCTATAAACTCTCTATCTTGTATCTCTTTAACATACTCACTTATTGGCTCTGACTCAAGTAGTTCAAAACAGTATTTGAGTGCCAGTTTTAATATCTCAATATCTTTCTCTTTAGATAAAAATTTAGGGTCAACAATATTTGTATCTCCATCTAAAGTTATATCTCCATGAGACTCAGGGTGTATAGCTGTAATAGAGATAGAGAAACTAGGCTCACTACTTCCAAATAGTGTTCCGTCACTAGCATGTCTTCCACTCTCTGCAAACTGTAAAATCTGTATTCTTGTATCTATCTCTCCATCTTTATCAAGGTCAAGATAACATGCAGAGGTAGCACCTGTACCCCTCATTACTGTAGATTTTCCAGCAAAATGGCTTAGAGAGAGAGAGAGTTTTTTATAAAAACTACTAGAGATTTCATTTAGAGAATTAAGTTCTCTATTTGCCAAGACATTTACTCTAATATTTGTATGGTCTTGAATCCAATCTCCAATAGATAAATCAGATAAAAAACTATTCTCAGCTCTTTTCTGCTCTCGTAACATAAGGTCATTACTAGCAATAACACCAGCAGACAAAATTACATAATCTGCCTCTTTAACACCTTTATTGGTCTTTACTCCTCGGACTTTTCCAGCATCATCAAATAGTATCTGCTCTACTCTCTCTTCCATACATAGAGTAAACTCTTTTTTCTCAAGTAGAGATAAAACCGATGTTCTAAAATATTTTCTAACTGTATTTTGAAGAGGACCACACGCCTCTTTTTCTGTATGACTCATATCATCAGTTGGAATATTTTTTGAATTTAAAGTTTTGATAAACAGACTATCTATCTCATTTTGATGAGCATTCATCAGAGTCATCTTATTTTTCTCTTTTAGGTCAAAAGAGTAGAGTTCATCATTACTTTTTAATAGCTCATCATAGCCAAAAGCAAACTTTTTAAGTACAGATTCCCATTTAGATTTAAAACCAAAAACATGAACACAACCATTCATAATAGAAGCCCCACCCCATAAATTTGACTCAAAAAATGGGATTTCACGACCATTAGATAGAGTAAAACTTCTCTTGGTAATCTCTTTCATCTCTTTTCTTCTAAATACAAAACCTATCATAAGAGGTATCTTGAATATCAAAGGATATTTTTTATATTTACTTTTTTCAACTACAGTGACATCAAAATATTTTTGAATACGATTTGCAATTGTCACACCTGCTGTCCCACCACCGATTATTATAACTTTTTTCTTATTTTTTTGCATCTATATCCATTCAATTAAAAAAATTTCCATACTCATGATTAGCTTTCTCATAATCACTTAATCTTCCTATATCAAGCCAATACTCTTTGATAATATAAGAGCCGCACATTTTATCATTTTTTAGCAAAACTTCAAATAAAGATGGCATGTCAAAAAATTGATTTTCAGGTATATTATTTAACACTTCAGGGTTAATTAAATAGATGCCACCATTGATAAAATAGCTATATTGTGGCTTCTCCTCTATAGAGATAATATTTTTATCACTATTTAAATTTACAACCCCATAAGGTATATCATATTCATATTTTCTTAAGCACATTGTTGCAATAGAACCATTAGAAACATGATGATTTAGAAGATGTTCAAAGTTAACTTTTGTTAACAGATCTCCATTCATTACAAAAAAAGGTTCAGTAGGTTTTGATGATAAAAGACTCAACGCTCCAGCTGTTCCCATTCGCTCTTTTTCATAGATATACTCTATCTTAATACCAAAATTACTACCATCTCCAAAATGCTCCTCTATCACATGAGACTTATAGTTTACACACATTACAATATCTGTAAAACCATACTTCTTAAAGTTAAGAACTATTGTCTCTAGTATAGGCTTATCCCCAACTTTCAACATTGGTTTTGGTATATTTTCAGTCAAAGGTCTAAGCCTAGTTCCCAAACCACCAACCATTAAAACAACCTTGTTACTTTTAGATATAGGCTTAATAAGGTCATCTATCTCCTCTATTCCAATAACCTCACCACAATCATTTAAAATAGGTATCTGCTGTATCTTTTTAGATAATGCTTTATCCATTATATCCTGTTTAGAGTCATTCTCATAACATACAATTGGTCTTCTATTATAGATATTCTCTATAGTATCTGAAAACTCTAAACTATCAGAAGAGTCTAAACTATCAAGTAGAGCATCTCGTATATCACCATCAGTAATCACTCCTAACAGTTTTTTACTTTCCATTACAAGTGCTATTTTAATAGCTCCATTTCTTATAATAGTCAGAGTCTCTTTTATTGTAGAGTTAGATTTTACTCTAATATTATCTATTTTTTTCATATGTTAAACTCCAAATCAAAAAATTTTTTCTTTATATTATTAAAATGGTATGATTTGATTATATCAACCACTTTTCTACTTGCTCCACCCTCCCCATAAGGATTTTTTACTTCCAATATACTCTTTTTAAAATCTATAGAATATAATTTATCAAAACTATCTGTTATCGCCTCAAAACTATTATCACAATCAATAACACTATCAGCCATAATCCGACCCTTTTGTCTATCTCCAATATTGATTGTAGCTATCTTAAAAGATGGTGCTTCTATCAAACCACTAGAGCTATTACCAACCATAGCATCTACATACTGTAAAGCACTCAAATATCTAATCTGACCCAAAGAGACAAAGCCTACTGATTTATCTCTGTTTTTAGCCACATACTCATCTATCATAGAGTTGATTACTCTACCATCTCTATCACTATTTGCTTTTGTAAATATTATGTGTGTATCTTCTAGCTCATCGATAACATCCAGAAGAGTTTTAAACTGCTCTTTTGCTGTAGAGTTCTCTAATGTTACAGGATGAAAAGTGACCAAAATATTTTTTTTACTCAATTTAAAGTCTATAGAGCTTTCAAACTCATCTCTACTTAACAGCTTAAGCTTTTTAATATTATCTATTCCTAACCCACCTACATTAAATACTCTATTGGGATGCTCTCCAAGTTGAATAACTCTTTTTCTATATAGTTCTGTGGCTGTAAAGTGAAGATAACTCATTTTTGTAATACTATGACGAATCGACTCATCAAAAGCCCCTTCTGTAGTCTCTCCACCATGAAGATGAGAAATAGGAATATTGGCTATCATAGCAGAACTTACAGCTGAAAACATCTCATACCTATCTCCAAGAACAACCAATAAATCAGGCATTAACTCCTCATAAGCCTCTGAAAAAGAGATTTGAGCTAATCCCATAGATTTGGTCACTCCAATAGCTGTATCAGAAGAGAGAAGCATCTCTACTTTTTTATCTATCTTAAACTCTTTTTCTATCTCCTTATAAGTTAATCCAAATTCAGGAGATAGGTGCATACCTGTAACAATTAGTTGAAGTTCTAGTTCACTATCAGCCTCTATCTCTTTCATAAGCCAATATAGAAGTCCATACTCTGCTCGTGTTCCTGTTACAACACAAATTTTTTTAGAACTCATATCAACTCATCAACAATATAATCTTTTGTAGCTATAGTTCCAAGCACCTCATCCCATCTCATAGGAGAGATACCACCCAATGGTCTTTTAACAGCTAAATTCTCTTCATTTAAAATATCGCCCTTTTTAATACTGCAAGAGGCAACAATAGATTTTCTAGCAATTTTAATATTAGGTCTCTCACTTGGTGTTGGCTTTTTTATAGATGAGCCTAGAGCTTTTTCTATATTTCGAATACCTTTTACCATAGCTTTTAGCTCATTTGGTTCAAGAGATGCTTTATGGTCTGGACCTACCATGCTTTTATCAATCGTAAAATGTTTCTCTATCACACTAGCACCCATTGCCACTGCACCAATAGACACTTCTATACCTAGAGTGTGGTCACTATAACCATACTCTATATCAAAAGTATTTCCAATAGTTACCATTGCTCTTAAATTTGTATCTTCGATAGGAGTGGGATACATTGTGTTAGCATGAAGAACAGTTATATTCTTTTTGGGAGTTCCTGCCTCTATTAAAATGTCCAAAGTATCCTCTATCTCTCCAATATCAGACATACCCGTGGAGAGGATTATCTCTTTTTTTAAAGCTCCTATTTTTCGCAAATATGGTAGGTTAGTAATCTCTCCACTAGGTATCTTAAAAATCTCTAATCCTAGATTATCTAGTAGTTCTATGCTATCATGGTCAAAAGGTGTTGAGAGAAACATAATATCTCTCTCTTGGCAATAGGCGATAAGCTCTCTATGAGTATCTATATCTAGCTCTAGTTTTTTTAACATCTTATATTGAGTATCATCGCCATCTTGCATATTCTCTTTTTGATACTCTGCCTTTTGTGCATCTTTTGAGACTAAATTTTTGGCTTTAAATGTCTGAAACTTAACAGCATCTACCCCTGCCTCTACAGCTACATCAATCAATTTTTTGGCAATATCAACAGAACCATTATGATTAACTCCTGCCTCTGCTATAATAAAAACACTCATTTTACAACACCTCCTGCTTTAATAAATCCATCTATCTCTATATACTCTTTAGAGGTTGTATTACTTCCTATAAAACTATTGGCTTTAACAACAACACCACCATTAATTATAGCTCCTGTACTGATATGACACCCACTCATAACCACTGCATCATGCTCAATCAAAGCTTTGGTATTGATGATACAGTTACTACCAATATTGGCATTAGCATTAACTAAAGCTTGGTGCATAACCACTGTACCCTCTGCAATTTTTGCATATTTAGAGATATAAGCCAAAGGAGAGATAACAACAGGAAGAGTATAACCAATATCTTTTAGTCTATTAAATAGCTTTACTCTAACCACATTAGATTTTATCTGCCCAACAGTCACTAAAGCATTTGAGTACTTTAAATATAGGTCAACCAAATCATCATCACATCCAATAATCTCATATCCAAAAATTTTAGAGCCTATCAACTCTCTTTTATCTATAATCCCAGCAATCTCATACTTTGCCTCTTGCTCAATCACATCAATAACAGCTCTACAGTGACCACCACCACCAACCAAGAGTATTTCTTCTCTCATTATACTCTTACACTACTTGATATATTAATAACTCTCTCTTCTAAATATTTAGAGTTTTTTAGGTTACCACATTGACTATCTCTAAACATCTCTAGCTCATTCATAAGTTTCCATATAGGTCGTGTCATAACTCCATTACTATTGGTATAGTCCAAAAATTTGTCTCTCTGCTCTATATCCTCTACAATAACAGCTTGTAACCAGTAGTTAGATTTTGAGTCTTTTGGCTCTTGAACAAAAGAGATACCATCTACAGTTGAAAAAAACTTTTGGTATTTATCTGCTAAATCTCTCTTATTCTCTAAAAAGCCATCCAGCTGTTCAAGTTGTGCAACAAGTAGTGAAGCATTTAGATTTGGCATACGGTAGTTATAGCCTATCTCATCATGAACATACTCCCACTTATGTGGTACTTTGGCTGTTGTGGTTAGATATTTTGCTCTTTTTGCTAGTTCTTCATTATCTGTGACAATCACTCCACCACCACCAGCAGTTATGACCTTATTCCCATTAAAAGAAAAAGCTCCTAACTCTCCAAAAGTCCCAGTATGTTGACCTTTATAATATGAACCTAAACTCTCTGCACTATCCTCTACTAAAGCGATAGACCACTTATCACATACTGCTTTAATCTTATCAATACGACAAGCGTGACCAAAAGTGTGCATAGGAACACAAGCTTTAATAGTTTTATTGGTTGTCAGATTGACACATCTATTGTCAATAACTCTGCAATTCTCCTCTAAAAACTCTTCTAAAGCGTTCGGACTAAGTCCCATAGTATCTAAATCCACATCCACAAAAATTGGTTTTGCACCAATATAACTAATAGCATTACAAGTTGCCACAAAAGTCAGAGGTTGGGTTATAACCTCATCCTCTTTGGTTACACCTGATAAAAGAAGAGATATATGCAGAGCAGAAGTTCCATTTACTGTAGCAACAGCATATTTAGAGCCCACTCTTTTAGCAAACTCCTCTTCAAATTTATCTACATATTTACCTACACTAGAGACAAAGGTAGAGTCGATACACTCATTTAGATATTTTTTTTCATTACCTCTAAATCGTGGTTCATGTAGAGGGATGAACTCCGTGATATTAAATATCTCTCTAATAAAATCTACAACACTTTTATACATCTATAGGCTCTCTATATATTTTTATATTTAGAGTCATCAGGATTATTAATAAATCCATCTTTTACAACCTGTATAACTTGTCTAATTCCATCAGGAACTTTTTTGGTTATCTCAAATCCTAACTCATTTTTTATCTTCTCAAAAGAGACTCTATAATCTCTTGGGTCTTCATCTCTCTTTACATATTTTATCTTTGAATCAGGTAGCTGTTTAACTATCTCATCTACAATCATCTGTTTTTGGTAGTTTTCTGAGGTATCTCCAACATTATAGACATTAAAGTCTGTTCTATCATCAGACTCAAACACAGCAATAACACCTCTACTCAAATCTACAACATGACAATAAGGTCTCCAGAACTGCTCTCCAAAGATTATCAACTCTCTATCCATTGCCAACTCTTTTGTAAACTCATTTACAGTCAAATCAAATCTAATTCTAGGAGAAAGCCCATAAACAGTAGAAAATCTTAAACAAGTTGGTTTAGCACTATTTGTTTTATCTTGCCCAAGAAGATACTGTTCAAACTCAACCTTTGTCTCTGCATAGAGAGAAACTGGTTTAAGCTCTGATTCTTCATTGACAAAAGCATTAGAGTCTTCCATCTTTCCATAGTTACTACAAGTAGAGGCAAATACAAACTTACTAATTCCCATCTCATTGGCAACCTCATAAGTTAGCTTTGCACCATTTACATTTATATCTCGTGTCAACTCTGGCTCAATAGCACAAGCAGGGTCTCCAACAATAGATGCCAAATGTGCAACGAAATCAATACCATCCATTGCAACTTTTAGGTCATCTCTATTACGAATATCCCCTTTTACAAAATCAAAGTTATCATTATTTAATAGTTCAACAATAGCCTCTCCACCAAAAGAGAGATTATCTAATACTCGTACAAAATATCCTCTATCAAGAAGCAGTTTTACCAAAACACTACCAATATAACCTGCACCACCTGTTACCAATACTTTTTTCATTTTTTATTATCCTTTATTAATTTTTTCTAAAACATACTCGATGAATACAAAAGAACAAGTAAACACTGGACTTAGTACATTTAGAATATGAATAGAGTTATCTATTTATTTGAGCTAAACACTAATAGCTACAAGAGTGGATTCAAAGTTATAACAATTTAAATATCATACCCTTTCACTCTATAATCCTTCCATTTTCCAATCTATAAATTTCATCACATCCACTAAGTGTACTTAACCTATGGGCAATAATTATTAATGTTTTATCTTGACTAACTTCATAAATTTCACTCATTATCTGCCTCTCTGTCTCATCATCTAAAGCACTTGTTGCCTCATCTAAAACTAAAATTTCAGGCTCTATATATAAAGCTCTAGCAATAGCAATTCTCTGTTTTTGACCACCACTGAGCATCACTCCAGCCTCACCGACAAGAGTCTCTTGACCCTCTTTTGTTTCCAAAAAATCATATATTTTAGCTTGTTTTAATACACTATTAATTTTATCCTCATTATATTCAGAACCAAAAGCTATATTTTCGCCAACTGTACCATCAAAAAGATAAACTGATTGTGGAATATAACCAACTTTTGAACGCCAAAATTTTATATTAGAATCATCAATAACTTTTTTATCAGACAATATATAACCATCTTTAGGCTTATATAAACCAATAAGCATATCTACTAAAGTACTTTTACCACTACCACTTTCACCTATAAATGCTATTTTTGAACCCTTTTTAATCGTTAAATTAATATCTTTTAGAATAGGTTTACCAAGATCATACTCAAAATTTAAATTTTGAATCTCTATTTTATGATTAAAATCAATAGATTTATTACCTAAATCTTCGCTCTTATAAGATAAATCATCATAAACTATGTCCAAAGATTTATGAAGAAACAGAATTTGATTATAACTATTCATTATTCTGTTTACAGAAGGCATTAGTCGATAGAGAGCAAGAACGAACATAGAAATTAAAGCTAATAGATTTGAGATATTTCCATCATATTTCCAAACTAAATAGGTAATAATAAATACAATAAGACTAAATCCTACTGCTTCTAGAAAAAGTCGTGGTGTATGAGTAAGTACAGAACTTGTTATATTTGCTTTAGCAAAATTAAAACTTGCATCTCCAAAATCTTCTATTATATCTTTATTATGTGATTGAAGTTTAATTAATTTAAAATTATTAAAACTTTTATTCACAATTTCATAGAATCTTCGTTGAACTTTTTCTCTAATAACCCCTGCTTTTTTTACTCTAACAGAAACCGTTTTTATCATTAGAAGTGCATTAAAAACTAAAATAATAGTTAAGAGAAAAGTAATCTTATAATTAACATATAACATCATACCATATATAAATATCACAACAAAAACTTCACTCATCATAAATAGTACTGATGAGATAAGTTGAGTCAAGTTTGCAGCTTCATTTACAATAGTTTTGGTTAAAGCTGAAGAGTTTTTTGTTACAAAGTTTTTATATGGCATTCCCATATAATTTTGAAAAAGTCGATATGATAAAAGATAATAACGCCCTTGTGTAAATCTACTAAGTAGATAAAAATAGAGTAGATTAATCGCACTTCTAAAGAAATAGAAAAAGATTAAAAGCATTCCAAAAGATATTACAAAAGATACCTCACTCTCAAAATTAAACAGTTTATATCCCATATTGTAATACTCATTACTATGTATTAAAGTAAAATCTGTAGCTACAGAAATAAATGGCATAATTGCAGAGATACCTACTGTTTCAATGATAGATATGAAAATAGAAAAGATAAACAGTCCCAATAAAAACTGTTTATCTCTTTTTGTTAATAAACTTTTTAATTTTTCTATCAATTTCTAACCCTCAAAAAAACAGGAAATCTCGGCTTTCCATACTTAGTAAACTCTTTATATTTAAATGTTATTACACTACCTACAGGTGGTGGATTTTTTCGTTCTTTTAGTTTAAAACCACTGCCTATTTTAAAGGTTGTATTATTATCCAAAACACATGTTACAGACCCCAATAACCCTTTAAATTTTCCATGTCCACCATTATGAGCTATAATTCTACACTCTTTATCTAAAAAAGTTTTGACTTTTAAAGCTTTATTTGTTCTTTTAGCAATATATAAAGCTTTTGGGTCACGGACAACAACACCTTCTCCACCTTTTGAATCTATATCCATTAAAAATTGTTGAAGATGATTTTTATCTTTAATTAATAACTGTGGAATAATTTTGATTATACTATTTTGATATGGCTTTACATTAGAGAGTCTCTCCAAAAGTCCACCTTTGGTATTTGGAACTTCAAAAATATAGTGTTTTATCTGATTCCACTCTTTAGATGGAACTCTGTCTCTTACGATAGAGCTAATATTTTCAAAATCTTTTCGTTTTGTCCATAGTTCTCCATCAATCTCAAAGGGTGGATAATCTTTTGTAAACCATTTTGGAGCATGAATTATATTCCCACTTCTAGTTAAAAGATTTTTTCCATCCCAGTAGGCTCTAATACCATCAAGCTTCTCACTCATTACCCAACCTGTGATATTTTGGTCTTTGTAGACCTTTAATAGCAGAAGGTTGGGTTTTTCAGCTAACAGTATAAAGGGAAATAGAAGCCATAAAATTTTTATCATCTAAGTTATACTAACTTCTCAAAAAGTTCTAAATCATCTAGTTGTTCCCAAGGGTAATCACTCTGCCCTACTTGTCCTCTTCCTGCTACATCTGCATATAAGAAAGTATCTTTAGATGGTCTATCAAGATTAAACTTCTTTGTAATCCAGTTTGGAGTTAATGGGAAATTATCCATTACAAAGGTTGAAAGTTTATCATCATCCAAGCCATCAACTACTGTACCATAGGTATCAACAGCAACTGATGTTGGTCTTGCAACTCCAATAGCATACGAGATTTGAACCACACACTTTTTTGCCAATCCACCTGCTACTATATGTTTGGCAATATATCGACTTGCATAAAGCCCTGAACGGTCAACTTTTGTATAATCTTTAGAACTTTGAGCCCCTCCACCAATTGGTGCATATCCACCAAAGCTATCAACAATAAGTTTTCTTCCTGTTAAACCTGAATCGTGTAGAGGCGAATGAGATACATATTTTCCTGTTGGATTGATATGAA
>Ga0256826_1000716_pt1 | contig 20343 bp, 18 predicted proteins | sample CV79metaG_FD_185975 | JGI IMG/M metagenome (GOLD analysis project Ga0256826, IMG submission 185975) | Hydrothermal vent microbial communities from East Pacific Rise, Pacific Ocean - CV79 | ecosystem: Environmental > Aquatic > Marine > Hydrothermal vents | place: Pacific Ocean: East Pacific Rise...
CACAAAAGAAGAGAGCAGGAACAAGAGATTTTCCAATAGGGAAATATCAACTTAACTGTAGTTATAACCAGTTTAATACAGAAACGCCATTTGAGTTAAAAAGTGGTGAGGTGACTAAACTTCATATTATTATGGGACAAACAGGTACAGTAGAGATAACAGCTTCAGAAAAAGAGGGAAGTAAGTGGGTAGATGCTGCTTGTAGAGTCTATAAGATGGTAGATGGGAAATTAGATAATTCTGACTACTGGAATGTTAATCCACAAAAGAAGAGAGCAGGAACAAGAGATTTTCCAATAGGGAAATATCAACTTAACTGTAGTTATAACCAGTTTAATACAGAAACGCCATTTGAGTTAAAAAGTGGTGAGGTGACTAAACTTCATATCGTATTTGAGCAGTTTGTAATTCAACCGAAATGTACAGATATGAATAGCAAGGTAAATTACGAGATATATGCAACCAGTGGTCGTATGGTAGAAGAGAGAAAACAGGTTTGTTCTAAACCTTTGCAACTTAGTTTAAATAAGGGTGATTACAGAGTTGAAGCTAAAATAGGAAATGCTACTAAAGAGGAGAAGTTTAGCATAGGTGGGAATTCAAAAACTTTAACCATTGATTTAAGCAATTTAAATCATGAAGAGGAGATAAAAGCAGATAGTGAAACGCAAAGTACTTCTACTTCAACCCTTGAACCAACAAGTACTCCTATAAAAAAGGTAGAACAAAAAGTAGAAAAAGAGCAAAAATCTAGTGTAGCCAAAATAGAAGACAATCCATTGGAAGCAATTGGTGCATTATTAGGTGCAGTTAACGGTACAGTAAAAGAAAGTAAACCTCTCCAAGCAATGAAAGTCAGTACTGAAATAGCTATTCCTTATATGGAAAAAACGAAAGAATGTTATTCAGATGCTAATACTTTAGACGAAGCAAAACTTTGTGATAATATTGCTAATGAAGGGGTAAAAGAGGCACATAAAGTGATGAAAAAAGTTTCAGGGATAAGCATAAAAATGCCTAAAGAGATTGCTCAAAAAGAGTGGAATGAAGAGATAAAAAAAGAGAAAGTTGCTCAAGAGATTAGTGATTTAGCAGAAGCAAAATTAAACTTAGTATGTATTGATAAAGGTGCAAGTATGAAAAAACTACAAGCTTGTGTTCTTGCAAAAGGTGAACTTGATAATAGTCCTACAGAGTTAGACCAACTGGGTAATTTTTTTAATATGTTGGGTGGGATGAAGTAGTTATGAATAAAATATTTTTTTTAATACTTTTTTCTGTATTGTCATTAGTGGCACTTCCTCCTAATAGAATAGCCATTGGTTCCAATCCTGCTTATATTACTCCTGTTGATAATGCCAAAAATGTTACGCCGGATGTTGTGATATTACTTGTTGAAGAGGAGTTGACGAATTCAAATTGTTCAAAGGATAGTAATAGATCATATATTTTAGTTGAGACAGAAAATCCAGAGGAAATGAAAAAGTACAGGGAAACAATAGAAAAAGACAAAAACAATGAAATGATTGATCCTGATTCTCGAATTACACCTCATTTTATTACCGCAACCCATTTACTAAAAGGAAGTGCAGCTTTTACTCGTGGATGTGCAATGGTAAATTTGAGGATTGAAGACCGTAAAGGCTGTATAATAGCTCAGAAAAAAATCTCAGTTAGTGGCATCAGAAAGCCGATAGAAATTATTCGTAAATTAATATCGGAGGCTACAAGTTCATTACGTTACCAGATATGCAATTCTAAGTCTAATGAGCAAACTTGTTCTAAATCTCATTATACCGATGAATTATTCTGCCCCTATTACTTTATAATAAACACAACAACAATGTATAGTCATGAAAAAGAACAAAAAAAAGCCAAAGGTGCTGTTATCCCTGGTCCAAAAGTTTTAACAGATAGTTACACTGCTAGTCAGAAGAGCAAACAAATTATGTATATAGATCCTCAAAGAGGGATTGTTAAATTGGTAGGTTTAGAGAATGATGCCAAAAATAGATTTGAAGGTGGAGGAGATGAATTTGATAAAGAGAAGTGTGCTTTTGTATACAAGAAAAGAGAAACAAAAGTAGATGATAATCCTGAACCTAATCTAGCTAAGATTACTCGACATAATATTTTGAATAACAATAAAAATAGTGCTTTTATAGAATTAAAAGTGAAAAATAATAACTTTACTAAAAAATTTAGAATTCCGTGGAGTACTTTACGAGCCAATGGTTCTTGGAGTGGGAATGGTAGTAAAACATCAACAAAAGATGACAACATTGAAAATGATATAAAAAATTCTACGGAATATATGGGAATATTTAAAGCAGGTAAAGCATTAATAAATTCTGACATCCTTAGAGAATACAATGAACAAGGGGGTAAAGGTGCAGAAATACTTGGAATGAGTAAAAAACAGCTTTGTACTTTTCATAGTCCCGATCGTATTTTTACTGAACTTAATGATGTCGATTTATCATTTGATGCAAAAATAAATGTTGATATTTCACCAGCGAGTAGATCTGATATAAAAGAATTTAAACTCTATTCTGATGCAGGAAAAGTACATTCTATAGGAGGTCAAAATATAGTATTACCAAAATATGAAAAAGAAGCGAAAGGTATATTTGGAAATCTTCAAAATAGTATCTATGAGAATATGTCAGATAAAGATAAAGAAGCATGGAACAAGGCAGATAAAGAGTTTAACGAGAAGAGACAAAATAAAAAAGATTTAGAAGAGTTTGAAAATCTATCTCTAGATGATCTAGAGATGTTTACTAAATAAAAACAATACAAAGGAATGAAAAATGAAAAATATAATTAAAATGTCAGTAATCACCATAGTCGTTAGTGGGCTAGTAAATGCTCAAGAAATGAAAAGATATGACGTGGAAAGTGCCAATATTGAGTATGAGTTAAAAGGCAGTGGAAATATGATGGGTGGAATGGTTAAAATAAAAAGTCTAGGTAAGAAAAGATTAGTATTTGACAATTATGGTCTACAAGAGTTAACCGAAGAAAATAAAGTTACTAAAAATACAACAATGGGAAAAACAAAAGTAGATAAAATGCATGTGTTAAGTTATGCAAATTATGCAATTGTTTATCGTGTTAACTTTAAGAAAAAAGAGATAATGCGACAAAAAAATAGTGGCATGATGATGGCAAATATGTTAGGTGGAGACAACTTTTCTAAAAAAGGTGAAGAGATGCTTAAGAAGATGGGAGGGAAAAAAATAGGTACAGATAAAGTAGCAGGACATACTTGTGATATTTGGGATTTATCAGGTATTAAACAATGTTTATATAAAGGTATCCCTCTTAGAGTAGAATCAAATATTATGGGGATGAAGAGTTTAGAAATTGCAACCAAAGCAGAGTTTGATATTGAGATTAAAAAAGAAGATTTTAAACTACCTGATTATCCTATTTTTAATTTTGATATGGATGCCATGATGCAAGGGGAAAAACCAAAGCCAATAGATAAGAGTAAACTGGAAGAGATGGATAGGAAAGCCAATAGTAAAGCTCAGGAAAAAGCAAAAGAGAGTAAGAACGCACTTAAGGGGATAGGTGCTGGGATGGCAGCAGCTGTGAAAGCTGGTTTTGACCCAAAATCTGGAAAAGATATGACTCCTGAACAAGAAAAAGCTATGAGAAAAGGGATGATGAATGCGATGGGAGGAGAAGATGTGATTTTGAAAAAGATGAAAGATAAAATTCTTACAGATATGAAGAGTCTTCCTAAAGCAAAAAACTGTTTCAAAAAGGCGAATAGTGTAGAGGATGCAAATGCTTGTGAACGACTAATTGATGACGAAGAGCCTGAAGTACATCATGAATGGAACAGTAATATAAAAAAGAACTTACTTGAAGAGCTTGATGGTGCAGATGTCATAAAAAGTTGTGTAGAAAAGTCAAAAAGTATGGATGAGTTTAGTCACTGTTTTCCAAAAGATGATAAGTAAAAAAACATAAAGGATTAAAAAATGAAAAATATAATAATGAGTTCAATGGTAGCACTTATTTTAGTGGGATGTGGTGCAGAGACAGAAGAGGAAAAAAATCAAGAAAAAGCAGTGGTTAAAGGTTTAGATATCCTTTATAATCTAGGGAAACAATCCCAAGAAGGAGCATCAGATGAAGAGGTTCAAAATAGTGGACTTGATCAAGTGGCAAAGGGCTTAGGTGATTTGTTAGATGATTCGAAAACACCTTTAAGTGAGGAGGAGAAGAAAAGTTTGCAAGATGGTGCAAATTTATTGAAAGATGGAGCAAAGGGTTTAAAAGAAGAGGCTATAAAAGCGTTGTCAAAAGGATTAGAATCGGAAGAGATGAATAATAAGCAGGAATAAAAAATAAAATTAATAACAACATTCTTTAAAGCTTATCAGATACAAGAGAGCTCAAATAGCTGTGGAGAAATAGCCAAGCAGTCTAAAGTATCAATACCATTTGTATATGTGTTGTTAAATATGTTGAAAAACAGTATCTCACAAATATTCTCCCCACAAGAACAAGAGAAGAAGATGCCCAAAAAAGAGCTTATATCCACAGTTGTTGGGTCAAGCAAATATCATTATAACCCCTAACTACCAAGCCTTAGCATGTTATGTGTTAGTTTCATAGATAAGTGAGGAGAGAAAGAGACTGAAAAGAGGTTATAAAAGAAGCGATACTTTTACGACTTTGGTTTTGCTTATGGGGTATTTTTTGTTATATAAGAGGTAGAGGAGTAATCCTCTTCCTTATGATTAACGATAAAGATGAAAATTATCAGGAGTAATTTCGTGGTATTTACCCTCTTGATACTCTTTAACAGCATCCATCATGGTTTTTCTCTCATCTCCACAGTAGAAGAGGGTGATACCAAATTTTATTGAGGCATTGACAGCTCCAGGTCCTGCGTGTGGGGTAAGTAAAGCATCAACACCCAACTCTTTAAGTACTGTAAAGATAGCAGGTCCTGTTGGGTCTTCATTTGTTATCACCTCTAGCTTATTGGTTGCCTCATCATAAATACCAAAATATTTTGCTTTTCCAAGCACTTTAGTAATGGCACTTTCCTCTTTGTTCATCTTTAATGGCGATGCAAATTTCATCTATTTCCTTTAGTTATAATTATTATTCTTATGGAATATATCAGAAATGTTCTTTTATTTTCATGAGGTTGTTTGTTCTTTTATTGTTCCTGTGTGGGAGTTCAATATTAGAGACACTATTTGAGAGCTAATATAAATTAAAATTTAATTAATTTTAATATTTAATTTATTTATTAATATTATTCTTATATAATGATTTTCAACTATATAAATAAGGATGAAATGTGAGTTTTTTAAGTAAATTAAGTGATACGGTATTGGGTGTTTTTAGTAAAGGTAAAAAAGAAGAGAATCAAGAGGTAAAAGAGCTACAAGAGGTGAAAACGGAAGAAAAAGTAAAAGAGGTAGAAGAGAAAATAGAAATTAAAAAAGAAGTCGAAGAAGCACAAAAAGAAGTGGAAATTGAAGAAGAAATAGAGGTTCTTAGTGAAATTGATGCTCTAAAAAAAGAGTTGTCTGATGCTTTTGATAACTTGTCTTCTATGGATGAGTATTGGGAAGCGATTGTTGCCATAGAAGCAGTTGCTACCTCTTGTGCTTCTAGTGATAAAGATTTTTCAGATGCAGAGCGTAAAGAGATTAAAACATTTATGCAAAAGATAACTCAAAATAAAGAAGTTCCCTCTTCTGTTCAAGAGAAACTAGATGAAGTTTATGTAAATCCACTCCCTCTAAACCAAGCTTTTTTACTTGCAAAAGAGACCAAAGTTGAGATGTCAGTTTTTGAAGATATTCTTGAAGTGGTGATGCATACCGATGGTGTTAAATTTGAAGAGAAAGTTGTCTTGAACGCATGGCATGGTTTTAAAGAGTCTGTTTAAAGAAGATGGTAGGGGTTTTACCTACCTTTTTTAGTTTGGGTTTATAGCATAAGTAAAGCCTAAATTAAATTATTATTTTTTAAATCTTCTGATAGCAAGAGATTTAACCACATTGCTACTTGGGATAAACTTGTATTTTTATGTCCATCTTCATTGACAAGTTTTCGTTTATAAGGGGTTTTGAAACCTAAATGGTAAATACTATCAAAGACAACATTTACAGCATTCTTTCCAAAAATTTGAGTTTTTGCTCCAGTTCCACGAACACTGTGATAACCAGTTCTTAGTCTACCATGCTGTTCATTTAAACCATCTCCATGAATATCAATCCACTCTACACGATAATTATTAAAGATGTACTGGTTTATTTTTCGTACACCTTTTGTATTGATTCGATTCTTTTTTACAGCACCTGTTTGAATGATTGCTTCAATAATAATCTCATTCATACGTCTTGCACAATCAATTGCAATCTCAATATCTGATTGACTTACGTTTCTTTTTAAACGTTTATCTGATTGAATGATGGTTACAATTTTTTCAAGTCCATCTCCTACATTTACCTCTGAAGCTTGTGATAAAGAGGGGAGCATACCTATTATGGGGAAAACAGACAATGTTTTTAAAAAGTCTCTACGTTTCATTATATATCCTTACTATTTTATAGTTTTTATTATAGCAGTAATAATTAAAAAATAATATATTGAAACATAAATTGTTAAATATTTATTGTTTTTAATATCTCAAATTGGTCAAAAAAAGCTTAACTCATTGGCATTGAATAAATTCCCCCTTCAGGTTGGGAAGAAGCGATATATTTATTCAGTTATTATATATCCATTTAAAATCATACCCCCAAAAGCTCTAGTTATAAGCAGTGACCAAATTAGATGAAATATGATAAGTTTAGTATTTTGCAATTTTTTAATCCGTTTTACTATGTAGACAATACAGATAATAGGATGTATAAAAATGGTAAATGCAAATGTTGTAATATAAAATGGTATACTCAATATAAAAAGGATACGCAGTGGTTCAGCCCATCTATTAAAAACTGCTATATACCCAATTACTGCAAGAGTTCCTAATATGAGGTATATTAAACTTAGTTTTGATTTTATTTATATAAGAGCCTTTACTAACTCCCATATATGGGAGTTAGATATTTTATTGAGTTGTAGCTCTCAATGTTTCTTTAATCTTCTACAGTTTTAATCGCGTTCTCATCTTTTCGTGCCGAACCCCTGCCTTTATCATTTACAGCTTCCACTCCATCTTGAATTACAATAGCATGAGTTGTTCTATATTGAATGGTTACAGATTCTTCACTTCCTTGAGCATTAAATTGATTCTCTTTCACGGTTAAATAGTTCACATATCCATGACCTTCATTGGCATCATCTGTGTTGTTTGGATTACAATTAATTGACTGGTCTTTTTTAAATCCAACTTCAGCATAACCACCCAAAAGTAAATCTCCAAAAGTACTATCGTCTGCACTGTTTCCAACCATACTGACATGTTTAGAGTTCACACAATTTTCTGCACCAACTTCATAACCCCAAGCCGAATTTATTACCACATTATTTGTAACTTGAATATGATGTCCACCATCAATATAAATAGCAGCAGCCCAACTCTCTTCATTGCCATAAGCAGGATTATTAAGTGTGTGCATATTTTCTACATAGTTGTCTTCAATATATCCATAACGTGCAGCATCTAAACGGCTAGGTAAAATACGACCTTTTTTATTGGCTTTAGCAGGAGCAGTACCTTCTCCTCCAATAGCATCAATAGCAATATTGTTTACATCATAAACATCATTCTCTTTTATCTCCCAACGTCTTACATTTCCGTTAATAACAATGCTTTCACTAGACCCTGTTCTCATATCATGAACCTCATTACCTTGAATAATGACATTCTTAATCCCTTTACGGCTACTGTTTCCTGTACCATAGACAGCAATTCCATGAGCATTGTTATCACTATCAAAATTATGAATATTGTTGTTTAAAATGGCAATATTTTTAATGTTTTTTCCCGAAACAACAATCCCATAAATTTCGTCACTATTAACGCTGTGTCCCTCTATATTAAGACCTTCAATAACCACTTTTTGAGTATTGTCTCCAATAGAAAAAAAGATTCCACTCTCATTCGAAGTAAGTGCATCCATATTTGCTGTTCCAATAAGTTTCGTTCTTGAACGAGAAATAGATACAAGTCCATCTAATACCCCTTCACTCACATCAACAACACAATATTTATAACGCCCCACCACATCATCACAAGAATCAATCGCCTCAGCAATAGAACCCTTTGCTACAATATCAGCTTGGCTTGAAAACTTCTCCATCCAAACACGAGATGGTCTATAACGTTCTCCCATATTTTTAGCACCCCATTGATTTGATGCTTGAAGGGTTGATGCACTTAAAAGAACACTTAACAATAAGGGTATTTTATAATATTTTTTCATATTTGTTTCCTAAATTAATATATTATATAGTTTACCTTTATTTTACTTATTTTTACAAAATAAAAATTTAAAAATAGATTTACCTCTCCTTCACGGCAAAACCAACTTCCCTCGAACATCAAAATACTCCAAATAGGTCTCAATACTCTCTTTCAAAACCGTTTCATTCAAATCTGAAACCACTTTTTCAGGGAATTTCAAAAAGAATTGCTTTGGCATAATAGAGGTTTCCTTTGTAGGGTTCTTTAAATACTCAAAAAGTCTCTTTTTCATGGTTTTATGTGTACTGTATTTTCGTAGATAACGTCGGTAAATAAGTTCGCTTGGAATCTTTTGAATGCTATGACAGTTTAAGCAGTTGTTTTGAAGTTGGGGGCTTGGTTCTTTTGCTTGGATGAGTGTAAAGATTGAGCTTATTAGGAGTATAACTTTTACCATTTTATTTTTACCTCTGTATTTTCATGTTGGATAGATGTAATTGTAAACTGAAACTTATACCGTTCCACCACTTGACCGATGATATCTAAACCTATACCAAAGCCACCCTCACTGTTGTTGGCACGTTTGAAACGGTTTTGGATCAGTTTTATATCCTCTTTTCTTATCCCTAAGCCAGAGTTGAGTACTGAGAAACTGTTGCTGGTGAGATGAATCGTTAAATCACCCTGTTTTTGATTATATTTAATGGCATTAGAGAGAATGTTATCAATAAGACGAATGGCATCATTTTTGTCTATCTCTAACACAATATCTTTCTCTATTTGAGTGTAGACATTGAGTTTTTTAGCTTCGATAAGGGTACGAAAATATTCGATTCTCTCCTCGATGAGTTGAGAAAAATTAAGTGACTGAATATCTCGATGGTAATTATGGTTTAGCTTTAAGTAGGTGAGGTCTTCATAGAGGCGTGAAAGTGTTTTTGAGGCTATCTCTATCCTTTGCATCTCTTTCTTCCCTTCACAGACATAAAAGGTCTCTAGTAGCTCTATGTTGGTTAAAATGGTACTAATAGGGGTGTTAAACTCATGGGTGGTGTCCTCTATAAATCGGTTCATTTGAGTAATCGACTCTTTCATGGGAGCAATAAAAAGTTTACCTAAAAATATACCCAAAAGTGTAAAAAAAACACCAGCTATTAAGAGAAATAAAAAAGAGATTTTTAACAAATCATTTAGAGGCTCTTCATCTATCTTTTTACTGACAACAAGATAGGAAGCACCCAAGTAGTAAGGGTGAATGGTATGGATATAAAAAAGAGTTTCCCCTTTTTGATAATACTCCTGATGCCATACAATATTTAAAGGGGTGAATGAACCAAAAATATACTCTTTGTCTAAATTATAAATAGCCGAGTCAAAAGGTTTTTTATGGGGGTAGGGTAGGGTCTCTGTAAAGGTTTGGCTAAGTTGTTGAAGCATTTGTGTTATCCGTTCAGCTTCCATGGTCAGTTCAGAGTTTTGTGTGTCAATAATCTGATGTTTTTGAAAATGGTAAAAGATAAAGGTAGCCAAAAGAAAAAGTAAAAAAGTAGAACTTAGATAGATGGTTAAAAAACGGAAAAAGGAACGTTTTTCATTCCGTAACATAACGATATCCTAAGTGTTTTATGGTTTCTATTTTACTTTTTCCCAGAGCATTACGTAAGGTATTGATATAGGCACGGAGGCTTCCTTGACTTGGGGTTTCATCAAAATCCCAAAGTACTTCAAAAATATTTTCATAACTTAACAGTTCATTTGGATGTTTTAAAAAGAGAGCCAAAAGTTTTGCTTCTTTACTTTTTAAAGGGATTTTGACCTGATGATGGCTTAAAAAAAGTCCTTTTATATCAAACTCATAGCCATCTCCCAAATCGACTTGGTTTTGAACTGTTCCAAAGTTTCGTTTTAAAATCACTTCAACTCTGGCAAGTAACTCTTTGAGTGCAAAAGGTTTTCTTATGTAGTCATCACAACCCATATCAAACCCTTTGGTGACATCATCTACTGAGTTTAGAGAGGTGATGAAAATAGCAGGGGTGCTGTTTCCACCATCACGTATCTCTTGGAGTAAATCAAAACCATTTTGATGGGGTACTTTTATGTCTAAAAGCATTAAATCTATGTTTTTTTCATAAATTAAATCTTTTGCTTCCGAGGCATCATAGGCAGGATAAACCTTGTATCTTGAATATTCTAAAAACTGTTTGACTGTGTCACTGAGTTGAAGGTCATCTTCAAGGAGTAAAATATTTTGTTGTGCCATGATATGAACTTATATGCCCCAAAAAGGTAAGAGGTATTCCAGTTGTTCGTCACTTAATATTTCAACACTGTCTTTTAAACATTTTAGATGAATCATGGTTGCCTCAGCTTTGAGTCTTGCCACCTCTTCAACTTTTGGTTGCATGGCTCTTAACTCCTCTTCATCGACAAGAAGTTCAAGTACTTCAGCTTCCAGTTCAACCAATTTTGTTTTGATTTTTTTAACACTTGTCATGGTCTCTTTACGAACCACTAAAAGTTTTTTCTTCTGCTCATCACTGAGATTCAAAGCCCCTTTTTCCCAATTTTCCATAAGAATCTTGGTGAGGTGAGGTAAAGAGCTTTTGTTGATAAGAAACGGGGAGTTTTTTAATGCGTTCATTTTTCCATTGGTTTGAATCTCTTTTATAAGTGAAACAAATGCTTTGGTGGGATAAGTTTCGATGAGGTAATCACTGATAATCTCTAAATCTTTAGGGGAAACTTTCCCTTTAAGTGAAGGCATCACACCAAACTTAACCACTTTATTGGATTCACAAACAGATTTTTTAATGTCAGGGTTTTGAACATAGTTTATAATAAATTTTTTAACCTCTTTTTTATCATTTTGGAAAGCAGGTTTCACATGAAAAAGTACAGCTTCCATCGCAGGGGCTTTAAATGATTGAATCTCTTCAGGTGTAGGAACAGTTAAGGAGTGACATGAAGCACAGTTTGCTTTTACCAGCTCTTCCCCTTTGTTTTTTGCATGGATGGTTGTCGTAAGTGTTAAGAGTGTGAGGGTTAAAAATAGTGATTTGTTGAGTAGTTTCATTTTTTATGACCTTAGATAATTTTTTATCTATTATAGTGTTTAAAAATGAATTAAAAATGAATTTGTTTTAAAAGTAGAACCTACAAGTGTAGGTTCTTTGTGATTATACTTAGAAGTAGAGACTTTAGTCTCGCTCAATTAACAGGAGGAAAGTCCTTATTCCAATGAGTTTTGTAAGAACCCTATTTAACTTCGTACTGCTCACGACCCATTTGGTAAAGGTCATTTCCTTTTGTGTCGTTTACAACGGTCACAGGAAAGTCTTTTACCGTGATTTTTCGTACAGCTTCTGGCCCTAACTCTGGGTAAGCGATAACCTCAGCAGAAGTAATCTGTTTACCAAGTAAAGCACCAGCTCCACCTGTTGCACCAAAATAGATACCATCATACGCTACACAAGCATCTTTTACCTCTTGGTTTCTGTTCCCTTTCCCTATCATCCCTTTTGAACCATTTTTAAGCATGGTTGGTGAGAAACTGTCCATTCGGTATGAGGTTGTAGGTCCAGCAGATCCGATTGGGTCACCTGGTTTTGGAGGGGTTGGTCCAACAAAATAGATAATAGAACCCTCTAAATCAAAAGGAAGCTCTTTCCCCTCTTCAATAAGTGCTACCAGTCTGCTATGGGCTGCGTCACGTGCTGTAAAAATAGTTCCATTAAGTAGAACTGTATCTCCTGCTTCAAGCTGTTTTGTGTCTTCAGAAGTTAGTGGAGTGGTTAATGAATAAGTTGCCATCTATTTTCCTTATATGGTGATGTGTGTATGTCTTGAACTGTGACACTGAACGTTTACAGAAACAGGGAGAGACGCGATGTGACAAGGGTTGGCTTCGATATGAACAGCCAATGCTGTTTTTGTTCCACCCATTCCCATTGCACCAATTCCAAGGTTGTTGATTTCTACTAGCATTCTAGCTTCTAGTTCTGCCATCTCTGGGTCAGGGTTTTCAGTTTCTAAGTCTCTAAAGAGAGCATGTTTTGAGCTAATAACAGCTTTTTCAAATGTTCCACCGATTCCTACACCTACAGTTATAGGGGGACAAGGGTTCCCACCTGCATCAGAGATAACCTCTTTAACATATTCTACGATTCCATCTTTACCAGCAGCTGGTGGGAAAACTCTGGCACGAGATACGTTTTCAGAACCCCCACCTTTTGCAGCGTATTCGATGTCGATTTTGTCACCTGCTACGATATCAAAGTGGATGATAGCAGGAAGGTTATAACCCACTTTGTCTTTTAAATTTAAACGGCTAAATGGTTCACAAGTAGAAGCTCTTAAGTAACCCTCTGTGTAACCTTGCTCAGTCCCTTTATTGATGGCATCTCTAAGAAGACCACCATTAATACGAACTTCCTCTCCAACATAAACAAAAAATACAGCTAAACCTGTATCTTGACAGAGTGGTCGCTTTTCATCTTTAGCGATGTTTGCATTTTCAAGAAGTTGACGAATCACCTCTTTACTTACAGGTGACTTTTCCTCTTCCATCGCTTTTTCTAATGCATCATAAGTATCTTGTGGTAAGTCTGTACCACAATGCATAATCATATCTTTAACGGCTTTGACAATAACGTCAAATTCAATTTCTCTCATAAAAGCTCCTAGTAAAATTATTGATTAATTCTACTCTTTCGCTTGTTAATTGTTTATGAATGACTGTGGGTAGTTTAAAAGGTTAAGGGGATTGGGTAGAGTGGTAATTATTACACCTACGCTAAGGTGTAATATTAGATAAGATTAATCAAAAAAATTATTTTTATTGAGAACTTCAATCCCCTCTTTAATGCTTTTGACAGAGAGATCAAACTTTTTTGTTATCTCTTTGTCTAAAGATATTTCAATAATGCTTTCTACCCCTTTGTTTCCTAACACAACAGGGACACCAACGGTAACATCAGAATGACCATATTCCCCATTTAATAAAACAGAAGAGGAGACAACGGTTTTGGAATCATCTAAAATGGCTTCAACCATAAAAGCGATGGCACGTCCAGGCCCATAGTAACCTGAAGTTCCCAAATATTTAACAATCTCAGCTCCACCATTCTTGGTTCGGTCAATAATCTCTTCCATATCTTTTTCAGTAAGTACAGCCGTGGTTGGAATAGAACCCACTTTAACTTGTTGTGGTAGAGGTATCATGTTTTCTCCATGATCCCCAATAACCAAAGAACCTGTTTGCCCTGAACCATAACCCAGTTTTTTATAGATTTGGTAAGCCATCCGTGAACCATCTAATGCACCAGCCATACCGATGATTCGATTGCTTTCCCAACCTGTAATTTTATGGATAACATAGGTCATCACATCAAGGGGATTAGAGACACAAATGATGATGGCATTGGGTGAATATTTCATCACATCATTTGTAACAGATTTAATAATTTTTGCATTAATCAATAGCAAATCTTCTCTTGTCATATCACCTTTTCTTGGAACACCAGCCGTAATGACAACAATGTCACAATCGCTTACATCTGCAGGAGTTTTGGCAGCTGTAATAATGGTTCCTGCACAAGGAGTATAGTGATTTGATTGAGCAATATCTATCGCTTTTCCCTCTGCTATACCCTCTGCAATATCAAAAAGAACTATCTCTTTACATGTTCCCATCATACTTAAACTATAGGCAGCTGTTGCACCAACAGCACCTGCTCCAATTATACCTACTTTTCGTCCAATCATATTTTCTCCAAAATTTAGTAATATGTAATTTGTTTTAACATTTTAAAACATTTGAGAAATTTTATCATTATTTATCTTATGTAAAACTTCAATTACCCTCTAAAAAAGAGGATAGTTTTTAGTTATCAAAAAAGTTTAATTCATAAAGTTTGTCCACCATCTCTTGTACTGAGGCTACAGAGCTTGCAAATTTTCTAACTTGTAGATTTTTCAAATGCATCTCAATAACTTGTTCTGCTCCACCAGCACCAATCATTACAGGTACACCTGAAACAATGTCTGAGTAACCATAGTCATTTTTAAGCATAATGGCACATGAGTGAATTTGGTTGGTGTCTTTTAAGATGGCATCAACCATTACCGTTGTCGATTTTGCAGGGGCATAATAAGCTGAACCATCACCTAAAAGGTTAACGATTTGAGCTCCACCATTTCTAGTTTTTTGAACAATCTCGCCAATCTCTTCAGAGTCCAGTAAATCTTCAATCGGTACACCAGCAACGGTTGTAAACTTAGGAAGAGGAACCATTGTATCACCATGACCACCCATAACCGTAGCACGAATTTGACCAGCACCATATTCTAGTTTTTCAAAAATAAAGTGAGCCATTCTTGCAGCATCAAGAATCCCAGCCATCCCAAGTACTCTTTCTCTCGGAAATCCTGTCTCTTTAAGTGCCACATAAGTCATAACATCAAGAGGGTTAGAAACCACAACCACAACTGCATCTGGTGCATGTTCTTTAATCTCTCTTGCATACATTTGAACAATCTTTGCATTCATCATAAGTAGGTCATCACGACTCATCCCAGGTGTTCTTGGAGCTCCTGCCGTGATAACAACTACATCAGAATCAGCCATGTCTTCAGGACCTTTTGCTGCTTTTACAATGGTGTGTTGTCTTGCTGCGTTGGCTGCTTGTGACATATCTAAAGCTTTACCTTTTGTAACATCATAGTTTCTACCTCTAAGTACAACATTATGACATGTTCCGTTCATTGCCAAAATAAATGCTACCGTTGAGCCAAAATTTCCTGTTCCAATAACTGTTACTTTTTTACCTTTTGCCATTCTAATCCTTGTGAGTAAAATTACCTACTTTCTTTTTTTCTCTCCATGCTCAAACTTTGTAATATATATTGTTTTAAATATATATTATCAAGCCATAGTATGGAGAATAAATCAAGTAGGTTATGAGATTTATTATATCGAGAGAGGGGAACAAAAGGAAAACAATAGGGTAAGAAAGTGTTACTTTTAGGGAAGTTGCGAAAAGAAGAAACATAAATTGTCAAGAATTGAAACAAAAATAAACTATATGAATCAGTTCTTTACAAGAGATGTGTTAAATACTCCCAAAATAAAAAAATAAATTTTTTATTATTTACATTTAAAAGTTAACAAATCTAAGCCACTTTTTTTTGCCCAGTTACTACGGATATAATGACAAGATTTTTTTATATGTATTTTAATGTTAATTTTGTTTTCCCTTTTTCTTATGGCAACACTATCACTATATCTTTGTTTTTGTAAATGACCAATTATCTCCCCATAAAGTTCTGAATCTTTTGCCTTGAAGTCCCCATAAAGTATTTGAGTATTTTTCTTTTGTTCATAAAAAAATGTTTCTTTAGAAGCAATAAGTTGATTCTTTTTAAAGGTGATACGTATGTTTTTGGTGTAAATAAGGTCACTTTCTGCTTTGTGCAGAAATTTGAGTACCTCTTGTGATTCTACAAGTTTTGATACGACTTTTTTAGGATGCTCTTCAGCTGTTGGTTTTTTAGATATTACTTTTTTGGTTTCTATATTTTCTATCGGCTCTTCTTTTTTTTGCTCTTCATGTATAACTATCTCTTTTGTTGCTACAAATTTTGTTTCTTTGGCTATTGCTATAGGTTTGTTATCTTTTACTGTAACGGTTTGATTTAAATCATCTCTCTTTTCATCTGCTGTGTTTTTAGTTAAAAGAAGGCTTACAAAAAGGATAATAATTAATACACCAGCAACAAGTGCACCTTTTTTGATTAGGGGAATGATTTTTTCCCAGTCTATTTCTAAGGTTTCATATTCTGCTTCTTCAATATCTTTTTTTTCAACACGTAAGACCTCAACACTTCGTTCATAGTGAAGATAACGAAGGAAAGAGGTACTTTTAGAGGGTGGTTTTTTTTCTAATAGTTCTTTTATCTCTTTAATCTCTTTTGTGAACTTGTTTTCTGAAACAGCTTCTAAAATAGAATTACTAGAGAGAAAGAGGGTGTCTTTATGATGTAGATTGGCTTCTTGTGTTACAAATATTTTTTCTTCATTAAGTGTTTTATCTCCCAAATAGTAACTGATATCTTTTTCTGATAGTGTACTTTTGGAGATTCTTTTACTATAAGAGGGGTCTTTACTTAAAAGTGTGGCTGTCTCATCTCTAGGTATAAGATAGATACGGCTATTACCTGTATGTGCGGTATATAGAGAGTTTTTATAGATAATAGCAATAGAAAGGGTTGTTGAACCATCTTGAATGTTGGCGACAGTAAGATACTCAATTAGCGTATTGTTAATGGTAAAAAAGAGTTTTTTTAAGAACTCTATTATCTCGGTTGGAGTTTTTTTATGAAAAGGGTATTTGTCCAATGTTTCTAACGCTTTACTTGAAGCCATTTCGCTAAGAATATTTCCTATGGTACTTCGACCTTTTCCTGATGCTAAAATAAGTATACTTAAATGTTTATTGGACAATATTTCAAAGTTATCTTTGTTAATCTCTTCTTTTCCTGATGTAGAAAAGATATCTAATAGGGCATCACTCTCTAGTTTATAGTTAAACTCTTCTATAATTGGTTCTTGCATTTTATAATCTCAATTAACTTTTTTGAGATTATAATCTTTTTATAGGATTTTTCATAGATAAGCAGGGATATTCTTTTAAATATTAGGACTTTATAAGAATATTAATAATTTCAGCCTCTTGTTTAATTTTGTATATATGCTTTAAAAACCATTAATAATAATATTAATAAACAATATATAACACGGTTTAATAATATTTATGTTAAAATGTGTTGTTTTTAATTTTTAAGGTGATGGTATTAACCATCTAACTAGATAATATATGGAGATAATTAAAATGATAAATATTAAAAAAAACTTTTTAGGTACAGTAGCAATGGCTTCTCTTGTACTATTTTTACCCTCAGTGGCATCTGCTTGTTTTTGTGGTTGTGGTTCTAAAGGAAAACACAATAGTCATTATCGTAGTCACAATAATCATCATAACCATTATAGGGGGCATAATTATAGATATGGTCACTACAATAATAAAGATTGGTACAATAAACAACCTCACAAAAGTTTCTTCCCTTGCCTTAGTTTCTTAGGTTGTGGAAATCATGGAAATCATTGGAGTCATGTTAGTCATGCGAAATATGGTCAAATATCTGGAGTTGTCTATTTTGATGCAAATGGAAATGGTAGACAAGATAGTAGAGAGAATGGAACGAGAGGCATTGTTGTTTCTGTTTTAGATTCTAGGGGTCACACCAAAAGTGCAAGGACAGGTTCTACAGGTTATTATTGTATCACTAATGTAGCTGTAGGTAATGCTACGGTAACGGTAAGAGAGTCAACACTTCCTAATAACGCAAGTTTAACAGCAGGAAATAATCCTAGTCGTGTTAATGTTGTTGGAAACAAAAAAAATGATGCAGGTAAAGATGGTTATGTTTTTCCACAAGCTCCAGCACCTAAAACGGGAAAAGTATGTGGTAGTGTTTTCTTAGATCAAAATGGAAATGGTCAACAAGATAATGGAGAGATGGGAACAAGAGGTATTGTTGTTTCTATTTTAGATTCTAATGGGGATACAAAAAGAGGAAGAACAGATGCATCAGGTTCTTATTGTGTAAATAATATAGCTGTAGGTAATGCTACTGTAACGGTAAGAGAATCAACCCTCCCTCAAAATGCAGTTTTAACAGTGGGAAATAACCCTAGTAATCTTAATGTTCGTGCAAATCAAAATAATAATGCAGGTACAGATGGTTATGTTCTTCCACAAGCTCCAGCACCGAAAACAGGAAAAGTATGTGGTGTTGTTTTCCTCGATGACAATGGAAATGGTCAACAAGATAATGGAGAGACTGGAACAAGAGGTATTGTTGTGTCTGTTTTAGATTCTAATGGTGATACAAAAAGAGCAAGAACACGTGCATCAGGTTCTTATTGTATAAATAATGTAGCTGTAGGTAATGCTACGGTAACGGTAAGAGAGTCAACACTTCCTAACAATGCAAGTTTAACAGTGGGAGATAACCCTAGTAGTGTTACTGTGGTTGGAAACAAAAGAAATAATGCAGGTAAAGATGGCTATGTTCTTCCACAAGCTCCAGCACCTAAAACAGGAAAGTATGTGGTATCGTTTTCCTTGATGCAAATGGAAATGGTCAACAAGATAATGGAGAGACTGGAACAAGAGGTATCGTTGTTTCTGTTTTAGATTCTAATGGTGATACAAAAAGGGGAAGAACACGTGCATCAGGTTCTTATTGTGTAACTAAAGTAGCAGAAGGTGAAGCTACTGTAACATTAAAAGAGTCAACACTTCCTAACAATGCAACCTTAACTGTAGGAAATAACCCTAGTAGTATTGATGTAATTGGAAATCAAGATAATAATGTAGGTCAATATGGTTATGTTCTTCCACAAGCTCCAGCACCTGAAACAGGAAGGGTATGTGGTATTGTTTTCTTTGATAAAAATGGAAATGGTAAAGAAGATAATGGAGAGACTGGAACAAGAGGTATTGTTGTTTCTATTGTAGATTCCAATGGTGATACAAAAACTACAAAAACAGGTAAAACAGGTTCTTATTGTCTAACTAAGGTAGCAGAAGGTGAAGCTACTGTAACAGTAAAAGAGTCAACGCTTCCTAACAATGCAAGTTTAACAGTGGGAAATAACCCTAGTAGTGTTGATGTTGTTGCAAATCAAAGTAACAATGCAGGTAAAGATGGTTATGTTCTTCCACAAGCTCCAGCACCTGAAACAGGAAAAGTATGTGGTGTTGTCTATTTGGATGAAAATGGAAATGGTAAACAAGATAACGAAGAGACTGGAATAAGAGGTATTGTTATTTCTGTTGTAGATTCTAAGGGTGATACACAAAGAGCAAAAACAGCGAAAACAGGTTCATATTGTGTAAATAATGTAGCTGTAGGTGAGGCTATTGTAACTATTAAAGAGTCAACTCTTCCAAGTCATGCAGATTTAAGTGTAGGTGATAATCCGAGTAGTGTGGATGTTATTGCTAACAAAAGAAATAATGCAGGTAAAGATGGATATAGTATAGGTGGTCCAACAGACTAATCATATATAGTACTTCTCTTAAAGTATTGTCTACCTCGGTATTTTAATCGAGGTAGGTTGTAAAAGAATGAAAAAATTGAAATCCTGAAAAAAATAGAGCCAAAGCCAGTGCCATATCAACCACCCCTACTGAAATTAAAAAATAGTAATTTCCAGATGCTTCATGAGAAAGAAATCCCCCAAGTGAGATAACTCCTATTAGAAATAGAAAAAATCCTGTTCTGTAAAACTGCCATATCTTTGGATTTTCTAACGCCTCTATGCGTTGTAGATTCTTTTGACAACTGTGGGTAAAGATATATTTGGTTTTGAGTAGTGAGAGTAAAAAGATAATGAGGTAGGTAAGATTATTGTTAATGGTGTAGGCTTCATTAAAGAGCTTATATGACTTTAAAGAGAGGGCGACAAAGCCAATGTACCAGACGAGTAGGGCTAGGGTTTTTAGGGTTTTTTCACTGATATACTTTTTTAATTTATTATAGCTTGGATACCTTTTGTTCTTAATTCGGTGAAGCAAAAGGCTAAACGGTTATTTTTGATTCAGCAAACTCTACACTGTTTTGATATATACTTAAAGATATATACCAATAAAAGGAGTAACCAATGACACAACTAGCCAAAGTATTCCAAAACGGCAGAAGCCAAGCCATTAGAATCCCCAAAGAGTTTAGAGTAGATACCACCGAAGTTTATATTGAAAAAGTAGGAGAGACATTAGTAATAAGACCCAAAAAAGAGAATAAATGGGATATTTGGTTTGACAATTTAAATGAATTTGATACCTCTGATTTTATGGTAGAGAGAGTACAACTACCATTAG
>Ga0256826_1000717_pt1 | contig 20338 bp, 16 predicted proteins | sample CV79metaG_FD_185975 | JGI IMG/M metagenome (GOLD analysis project Ga0256826, IMG submission 185975) | Hydrothermal vent microbial communities from East Pacific Rise, Pacific Ocean - CV79 | ecosystem: Environmental > Aquatic > Marine > Hydrothermal vents | place: Pacific Ocean: East Pacific Rise...
GATGATCGAGCCTAAACTCCAAACTTCTTTAGAGATGATTCTGATTTTGGACTCTTTGGAGATTATTTCAAAAAATACTCAGCCCCATAAATAATACCAATATTGGCTAGAGTCAATAATAAACCCTACTAAAGCATCCAGATTTTGTGACTACTCACTATGTTTTAATACTTATCATATCGTGTTAGTTTGTTGTATCTAATTAAAGATTTTAAATCTTTAATATAGGCAGAACCTCTTTCTGAATATTTACCTAAGGCATTTACCAATGCTAACCCTGTAATATTTTTGCCCTTTGCTCGTTGTCTACGGCGTATTTTTCGTAAAGAGTCATAGGCAAGATGGGTGTTTAGATTATGAATATAACTCTTTACCCCTTCTCTTGGAGAGCGAAAGGTTTTTACTTCAAATCTTTGATGACCTCGTTCTTTTGGGACAATTCCACAACCATTAGAGAAACAGCGTTGACCATAATAGTTGTATCCGTATCGTGCAAAACGTGACGTTCCCCAAAGGCTCTCTTTTGCTGCTTGTGCTAATGCCAATGATGTTGGGACAATGTCTAATCGTGATAAAAGTCTGTTCCAACTGGAATTTTTTTGAATATTAAAATCTTTTACTTCATATTTTTTAGCTAAGTACTGAATGGTTTTTTTACGTGAAGAAGTAATATTGTCTCTATCTTTTTTCCATAGAATAACTTTTTTTCGCATCTTAAGAATCTCTTGATTTCGACTCTCTACAAGATAAAAAAAGTATTTAAAAAACATCTCTTTTCTCTCTTTCCCTGCTGGATATTTACGAAAGTTTGGAAGAGCCATGTATTTAAGTTTTTTAGTAGATTTTTTTGGAATAACTTTTTCTTTTCTAGACACTTGTTGATTAATTGCAAGTACTTGACTCGGTTTTAATGCAAGAATAAAATCCATGTCCTCTTTTGCATCGCCTATAATCTTTTGTACTTTTAGGGAAAGCTCTTCTCCTGCTTCTTCGTAAATTTTTTTAATAGCAAGCTCTAATTCTTGTCGCTCTTTAATTTGAGAAACTGTTTCTACTATTTTGGTTTTATTAGACGAGTTATCTGTGAACTCTTTGCTTACAAAATAGTAGCCAAAGAGCAGAATAAAAAGAGCAATTAAACCGTAAAATATTTTTTTTAGCATGCTCTTCTCCTATTGATTTAAAAGAGCTTCTATCTTCTTTTTAGCTCTGTTCATAACCTCTTCTATAGCAATGTTAACACTCTCTTTTGCCTCTTGGGAAACTCTTTCAATAGCTACATTTAGTGCTTTTTTTCTGTTTTCTCTTGCTTTTTTAGCTTCATTTTGTGCTTTGGCTTCTGCTTTGCCTATCTCTTTTGCTTTGGCTTCTATCTCTTCTTTTTTCTTTGCTGTTTTTACTGCTTCTTCTTCAGCCTCTTTTTTGGCTGTTCCTGTTGTTTTTTTAGCAACTTCATTGGCTACAGTGAGCTTTTTATTTAATCTTTCTACTTCTCGTTTTGCTTCTTCCTTAGCTGTTTTTAAGAGTTTAGCTTCTTGACAAACCTCTGCTTTAACTTCATTTGCTTTCCATATGACTTCTTGAGTTCTTTTTTTTGCCTCATCGCTGGCATGTTTAGCTACTTTTTCTGCTTTTGCTTCAACTTTAGCCACGGCATTTACACTCTCTTGGGCTTTACTTTTTATGGTTTGGACTCTTTGGAGTCTCTCTTTTGCTTCATTTTGTGCTTTGGCTAGCTCTTCAACTTTATTATTGGCTTCTTTTTGTGCTTTACCTGTCGTTTTATTAGCTTCTTTTTGTGCTACTTTATGAGCTTTTTCTATGGTTTCAATATTGGCTTTAGCAAGCTCTTCAATTTCTATTGCTTTTTGAACGGTTTCTTCCCGTTTCTCTTTGAGTTTCGTGGCTGTATTGGCTTCTTCTTTTGCTATTTTTTCAATTTCAATGGCTTTTTTAGCTACATGATCAATATGCTTTTTACTTATATCCATTGCTTTTTGAGCTTTTTCTTTTGCCTTTGTTTCGGCTTCTGTTGCTTTGAGCAACTCTTTTTTTGCATGCTCTTTTTCCAAAGTAGCCTTTTTTAGCTCTGCCATAGCTTGTTCTTTTGCTTGACCTTCGGCTTTTTTAGCTACTTCATTGGCAATTTTTTCTGCTTGATAACATGCATCCAATTTTCTTTTTGCTTCTTTTTGGAGCTTGCTTGCTTTTTGAGCTTCATTTTTTGCTAAGGATTCATATTTGATTGCCTCACTGAGCTTTTTTTGAGCCTCTTTTTTAGCATCACTTATTTTTTTGATTGGGGTTTCTAATGTTTCTTCGGTTTTATTAATTTCTGCATTGGCAAAAGATTCTAATGGAATCAAGGAGTAGCAGGCAATTGTGAGTGGTACTATCAGTAATAATTTGTTTTTCTTCATTTTTATTCCTTTAAATCAATTAATAAAATCTATCAGACTTACAACTATTATAAATAATTAAGATAGAAATATAACAGAATCAAGTAAAAATGTCAAATTATGATTAAAATTTAAGAGGCATGGAGTAACAAAAACCTAACCCTCTCTCATAAAAGATACTGTATACTTGCAGTAAATAAAAATTATAAACAACATAAGGATAAAATATATGAAACAAGTACCTATTCTCGTTTTAGATTTTGGTTCACAATATACTCAATTAATAGCAAGAAAATTAAGAGAATCAGGGGTTTACTGTGAAGTAGTTCCTTATAGAGAAAGTATCGCAGATATTAAAGCACGTAAACCCCAAGGGATTATTTTGTCAGGTGGACCATCATCTGTTTATGCAGAAGATGCGTATAAACCAAATGAAGGTATCTGGTCTATGGGTGTACCTATTATGGGAATTTGTTACGGTATGCAGTTAATTACTCAACGTTACGGTGGAGAGGTTGTCTCTGCTGACCATCACGAATATGGTAAAGCAAAATTGACGATTACTGAGAATAAGATTTTTGATGGAATGACGAATGATGAGACTGTTTGGATGAGTCATGGAGATAGAGCAGAAAAAATACCTGAAAGTTTTGAAGTGATTGGAACATCAGAAAACTCACCATTCGCAGCTATTGCGAATGTAGAGCAAAATATCTACGCCTTTCAGTTCCACCCAGAAGTTCATCATACGGTAGAGGGAACAAAACTGCTTAAAAACTTTGCAAAACACATTTGTGGTTGTGACAGTACATGGAACATGGGTGGGTTTGCAAAAGAGAAGATAGAGGCTATTAAGGCACAAGTAGGCGATAAAAAAGTGCTTTGTGGTGTCTCTGGAGGGGTAGACTCTTCTGTTGTTGCTGCGATGCTTAATGAGGCGTTAGATAAAGAGCAACTTATTTGTGTTTTTGTTGACCAAGGGTTGCTTCGTAAAGATGAAGCTGTTGATGTACAAAACATGTTTAAACTTTTGGATATTCCATTGATTACGATTGATGCCAAAGTAGAGTTTATGAAGGCTTTAGAAGGCGTATCTGATCCTGAAGTAAAACGTAAAGCCATTGGCGAGAAATTTATTGAGGTGTTTGATAAAGAGGCTAAAAAACATACAGATGTTGCCTTTTTGGCACAGGGAACACTCTACACTGATGTTATTGAGTCGGTTTCAGTCAAAGGACCCTCTAAAACCATTAAATCACATCACAATGTGGGTGGACTTCCTGATTGGATGACGTTTGAGCTTGTTGAACCACTTAGAGAGATTTTTAAAGATGAGGTTCGTAAATTGGGTCTTGAATTGGGGCTTCCAAAACAGATGATAGGCAGACACCCTTTCCCTGGACCTGGGTTGGCAATTCGTACCATGGGTGCAGTAACCGAAGAGGGTTTACGCTTAATTCGTGAATCGGATGCAATTATGCAAGAAGAGCTACGAGCAACAGGTTATTATGATAAAGTATGGCAAGCATTTACCGTACTTCTAAATGTTCAATCGGTAGGCGTTATGGGCGACAATCGTACTTATGACAACACCATTTGTATACGAATGGTAGAGTCTGTTGATGGAATGACAGCTACATTTGCTCATGTTCCTCATGATGTGTTGGAAGGTATGAGTAGACGAATTATTAACGAAATTGATGGAATCAACCGTGTGGTGTATGATATATCATCAAAGCCACCAGCAACCATTGAGTGGGAGTAGTTTTTTCTTATTTTACTTCATCTTCGAGGGAGTTGGCTCAGTCATTTACTGTTCGTAAACTCCTTTGCAACAACCCTCAAATCTAAAGCAAACTAAGAAAAAAATGTTTGCTTTAGCTCTTTTTTATGCTAAAATTAATCTAAACGTATAAAAAAGGGTTTTTCATGTTTTTTAAAATAAGTATCTTTTCATTGCTGTTTTCTTCTCTTCTTTTTTCTCAAAATTCTGTTTCTAATATCAAATTGGAAAAGGCTGTTTTTTTAGAACAAATAGCTATTGATACGTTGGGTATTAAGACAAGTAAATTGATTCCTGTTCAAAATAAAACGGTTCAACGTGGTGCGACTTTGGTTTATGTTAATCGTTTAACCAATACTTCTAGGATTCTCAAAAAAGATATTATGATTATGAATCCTATACCGTTTAAAACAGCGTATCTTCGAGGCTCTGCAACTTGTGAGGGTTCGTGTAAAATTATGTTTTCTATTGATGGTGGAAAGAGTTTTGATTATGGAGAAAATCTCTATGTTCGATATGGGAAAAAGAAGAGAGTTGCCAAAGGAAGTGAATATACGCATATACAATTCATCTTTCCTTCTCTCTATCCTTTTGCAAAAGTAAGAATGGCATTCAAGTCTCGTTTAAAGTAGAATAATGAAACTATTTAACTTTAAGTTAGATTAAATATGTGTAGCTTAGGCTCTTTTGAAGATAAATCTTATATATATTATAAGAAAGAGTAACGTTTTCACAATTCTTATTCTTTTATTAATTATAAAATATAAATTTAATTTAGGAGTATAGATGGAACAGTTACTATTAGGACTTATTGTTACTATAGCCATTGCTACAGTGGTTAATGTTTTTCTTAAAAAAATTGATATACCTACGGTTATAGGGTATATTTTTACAGGGTTAATTATTACCCAAATTTTTGACTTTGGAGAACACTCTAAAGAGACCTTATCTCACTTAGCTGAGTTTGGTATTGTTTTTCTTATGTTTACAATAGGGTTGGAGTTCTCTATTTCACATATGAAAGCGATGAAAAAAGAGGTTTTTGTCTATGGGGGATTGCAGGTTATTTTATCTGGAGCTCTTTTTACATTTTTAACCCATACGTTCTTTGATGTTGGTTTAAAGAATGCTATTGTTATTGGTATGGCACTCTCTCTCTCTTCTACAGCAATTGTCTTAAAGGTATTAAATGAGAGTGGCGAAATCCACACAGGTTATGGTCGGGTAACGTTAGGGATTCTGCTCTTTCAAGATTTGGCTGTTATTCCAATGCTTTTGATGATTTCTATTTTTACTTCGGAAAATGCATCCATCTCTGAACTGTTAACCGATACGCTTATATCAGCAATTATTGTTTTTGTTATTTTGTTTATTGTTGGTAAGTTTTTTATAGAACGTTTCTTTGATTGGGTTACGGCTTCTGATTCAGAAGAGATATTTTTAGCATCAGTAATTTTAACGGTTATTGGGGCTTCTGTTTTAGCAGAACATTTTGGTTTCTCTTTCTCTTTGGGGGCATTTATTGCAGGTATGACCATTGCAGAGACCAAGTATCGTTATCGGATTGAAGCTGATTTAGTACCGTTTAGAGACATTCTTTTGGGGATTTTCTTTGTTACCATTGGTATGCAGATAGATGTAGGTATTGTTGCTGATTTTGGATTGATTATTTTAGGACTTTTAGTGGCTATTATGCTGTTGAAGGCATTGATTCTATTTATCTCGTTACGTTTCTTTATGCAGAGTCGTTCATCTATAAAATCAGCAATGGCTTTGATGCAAGTTGGCGAGTTTGCTTTGGCTATTTTTGCTTTGGCAAGAAGTAATGAGCTTATATCGGTTCAAACGAATCAGATTATGATTATAACAGTTGTTTTATCAATGATATTAACACCTTTTATTTTGAAAAATATTAAGTTTTTTGCTGATTTTCTTTTTGTTGAACCTACTAAATTACGTGAACGAGCATTGGTTTCAACAGGCTATACAGATCATGTACTTGTTTGTGGGTATGGAGCAGTTGGTAAATTATTAGTAGAGCGTTTAAAGAAAAAGAATATTCTTTACGTTATTTTGGAACATGATGTAAAATTAGTAGATGATGCAATAGCAAAGGGCGAAGAGTCTATCTTTTTAGCGAACGCAGCTCAAAAAAGTATATTGGAACATTTTGATATTAAGAGTTCTATGGCAATTATTACAACCATAAATAATCCTCATCAGCTTCGTTTAGTAGCAGAGAATATCTCCTCTTTTGGAGAAGAGATAAACTCTATAGTAACGGTTAAAAATAAGTCCGAAGAGGATAGTATATCTGATTTAGGTATAAAGAATGTGATTAACAGAAGAGAGACCATTACTGATTTATTAGCTACTCAAATCTGTGCGTTTAAAGTGCTCTCTAACAAATAATCTTCTTAAGATAGAAGATACGCTCCTGAAAATTTTTTAGATTTTAGGAGTTGTTTTGCTTCCCATGGAGTACAGTTTATAACTACTTTGTAGGTAATTTTCTTTTTATTCTTAATGTATCTTTTCACTATCATACTGTTTTTTAGCTTATGCTTTTTCTTAAAAATATCAGCATGGGTTTTATTGTAAAAAGATGCTACTTGTATCTGTTGCTTTCGTTCTATTTTTATCGACTTTACGATAATATGATTGGTATCTTTAGGATTATTAGAGATTTTTTTTTTTTTTTTATTTTTTTTTACATATCTTTTTTTACTCTTTTTTGAATGTGATGATAGAACCTCTATTTTTACTTTTCCTACACCTTTATGCACCATACCAAGTTTTCTTGCTGCACCATACGATAAATCTATATTTCGTGTATTATAAAAAGGACCGCGGTCATTTATACGTACTCTTACTGAACGTTTATTTCGTAAGTTTGTTACTTTTAAAATAGTACCCATAGCATACGTTCGATGAGCAGCAGTCATAGAGTACATGTTGTACCGTTCGCCGTTTGCTGTGCGTCTACCATGAAAAGGTTTGCCATACCAACTGGCTTTACCATATTTAACATGACCTTTTCGGACATATTTAGGGTAGTACTTAATACCTCTATCTTTATACGATAAGATATTTATATCTTTAGCCGACAAAAAAGCCGTAGGTAACAAAGAGAGTGTAAGGATGAACAAAACTATTTTTTTCAATTTCATAAAAGAGAAACTCCTATTTTAAAATTTACGTGGAAGTATACCGTTTTAAACTGTTATTAAAGAATAAATAATATTTTACCTTACATAAAACGATGGGAGTGGAAAATAGTTCACTTTAGTCAATGTGACTAAGCTTTACTTAGAAAAAACACTAAACCCTTGAAAAATAAAGAAAAATATATTATAATCTCGCCAAAATACTTTATATATAAGGAATAACAACGATGGCAAAACATCAGTTTCAAACAGAGATAGGTCAACTCTTAAAATTAATGACTCATTCACTTTACTCAAATAAAGAGATTTTTATTCGAGAGTTAATTTCAAACTCAAGTGATGCAATAGATAAATTTAATTATATGCAATTAACCAATGAAACATTTAAAGAAGAAAATTGGACAGGTCAAGTAAATATTAATATTGATGATAAAGACAACTCTTTAACCATTGGCGATAATGGTTTGGGAATGAGTGAAGAGGATTTAATTTCTCATCTTGGAACTATTGCAAAATCTGGAACAAAATCGTTCGTAGAGAGCTTAACAGGCGATGCTAAAAAAGATTCTAATCTTATTGGTCAATTTGGTGTTGGTTTTTATTCGGTATTTATGGTAGCTGAACACGTAGATGTTATTACTAAAAAAGCAGGAGAAGAGCAAGCGTATATGTTCTCTACTGATGGTACAGGAGAATTCGAGATTAAACCTGTGACAAAAGAAGAGCATGGAACCGTAGTTTACATTAAATTAAAAGAAGAAGAGAAAGAGTTCTTATCAAAATGGAAAGTAGAAGAGGTTGTTAAAAAATACTCTAACCATATTGCTTATCCAATTACCATTCACTACTGGGAAGATGAAACCACAGGCGAGGGCGATGATGCTGTAACCAAAAAAGTTAAAAAGTCCGAACAAGCCAACGCAGCTACGGCACTGTGGACAGTTCAAAAATCTAATCTAAAAAAAGAAGACTACATAGAGTTCTATAAAGGAATGGCACATGGAGATGATGAGCCTTTAAGCTATTTACACAATAAAGTAGAAGGTGCAAATGAGTTTACAACGCTTTTTTATATTCCTAAAAAAGCACCAATGGATTTATACCGTGCCGATTACCAAAGTGCTGTAAAGCTTTATGTAAAAAGAGTATTTATTACCGATGACGATAAAGAGTTGTTACCTACCTATTTACGTTTTATAAAAGGTATTATTGATTCAGAAGATTTACCTTTAAATGTAAGCCGTGAGCTTTTACAGTCCAATAAAATTTTGGCAAACATCAAGCAGAGTTCAACAAAAAGAATTCTTAAAGCAATTAAAAAACTTAAAGGCGATGATGCTGATACGTTTACAGCTGAATACAATAAAGTTATAAAAGAGGGTATTTTCCAAGACCATACCAATAAAGAGTTATTACTTGATATTGTAAAATATAAATCTTCAACAGAAGAGGGTATGATTTCTTTAGAAGATTATGTAAGTCGTGGCGATTCTGAGAAAAAAGAGATTTACTACATTGCAGGAGAAGATGAAAAAGTTTTAAGAAACTCTCCACTACTAGAAGCGTATAAAAAAGCAAACATCGAAGTACTTATTATGGCAGACAAAGAGATAGATGAGATTGTTGCTCCATCAATTGGTCAATACAAAGAGTGGAATTTAAAAGACATTACAACAGTTGAAGCTCCTGATTCTAAGACCCAAGAAGAGAAAGAGGTTATTAGTAAAGAGTTTAAGTCGTTGACCGATAAAATCAAAGAGATTTTGGGCGAAGAGGTAAAAGAGGTTAAAACAACTTCACGTTTAACAACAAGCCCTTCATGTGTGGTAAAAGATGCTAATGACCCAATGGCTGGCATGGCTCATATGTTCGCACAAATGGGTCAACCAGTTCCAGAAACACCACTTATTTTAGAGGTTAACCCTGAACATGCTATGATTCAAAAGCTTGATAAGTTAGAGAACCAAGAGACCTTTGCTGATATGGCATGGATTCTGTTAGACTCGGCTAAATTATCAGAAGGTTTAGAGCCAAAAGATAAATCAGCGTTTGCTTCTCGTGTTGCAAAAGTAGCAACATTGGCACTGTAGTAAATATTAATTTTTACTATTACTATATAAAATTCATTAGTTATTCACAGATGTGAATAACCTGTGAATAACTTAAAAGGAATATTAATGAATAGACATATAAAAAAGATTTCAAACTATGCAATAATTGGTGGAATGAGTGCATTGGTTATTGCAACATTAACAGGTTGTGGGGCAGAAGAGCCAAAAGAAGAGCCAAAGGCAGAGAAACCTTCGATTGTAAAAGAGGGTGCAACAGTTACTATTAAAGAATCTTTAGTAAAAGATAGTAATGAAACAACGTATAAAATTATAGATGAAGTTCCAAGTGTAACAAGTCGAGTTATTTTGGTAGATGTTAATGGAACAGAAAAAATTCTTTCTAAAGAAGAGATAGATAAACTTGTTGCAGATGAAGAGAAAAAAGTAGATGCAGGAACGTCTGATTTAACAAAAAATCCAGATGAGGTAAAAGAGTCTGGTGGTTTAGGTCTTGCAGGAACACTTATGGCATCTATGGCTGCTGGTATGTTGGGTGCAGCGTTAATGAACAAATTATCGAACAACCAAAACTATCAAAATAACCGAAGAGGAAGTTACGGTTCTTCTAGTACTTACAGTCGTTCTCAAAACTCTTTCTCAAAAGCAAGAGCAAATAACGCAGCTGCAAAAGCATCAGGTGCTACAAAAAGAAGTGGATTTGGAAAAAGCTCTTCTACTACTCGCTCTTCTTCATCAACTCGAAGCAGTGGGTTTGGTGGTTAAGATATGAATTTAAAACCTATAAAAGTACCTGATAATGAATTTTTAGAAGGCATAGGTTTCTATTGGCATACAGATCCTGATCAAACTCCTTATGTGGCTTCTGAGATAGTAGAAATTACATCTGATGAAGCCGATGCGTATTATGAAGCGTCAAACGAGCTTTATGAGATGTTTGCAGAAGCAGGTGAGTATGTGATTGAAAATGAACTTTTTCATGAGATAGGCATTCCTTTTAACCTTATAGATGCTGTTAAAATGTCTTGGGATAATGACATTCACTGGCATTTATACGGTCGTTTTGACTTTGCAGGTGGAATTGATGGAAAGCCAATTAAGCTTATAGAGTTTAATGCAGATACTCCAACAGCACTTTTTGAAACTTCTATTTTACAATGGGCAATGTTAAAGCTAAACAACATGGAAGAGTCTCATCAGTTTAATAATCTTTACGAAGCGTTGGGCGATAATTTCAAACGTTTAGTGATGATGGAAGATAATATTGAAGATTTTGAAAACCACTATGATGGTTGGAAAATTTTATTTTCTTCGGTCAAAGGAAATGCCGAAGAAGAGAGTACGGTTAAGCTTCTTCAAACCATTGCAAAAGAGGCAGGATTTCAAACAGAGTTTGCTTATATGGAAGATGTTGAGTTCTCTGGAGAAGAGGGTATTTTTTATAAAGATGTCAATTATGAATATTGGTTCAAGCTTTACCCTTGGGAAGATATAGGCATAGAAGAGAGTGATTTAGCAATGCTTTTGACTAAAATTATGGAAAATCAAAAAGCAATTATTCTAAATCCTGCTTATACGTTAATGTTCCAATCAAAAGCATTTATGAAGATTTTATGGGACTTATATCCAAACCATCCTTTACTTTTAGAAACCGATTTTGAACCACTGCAAGGTATTGCCCAAGTAGAGAAAAAAATCTTTGGACGAGAAGGTGCAAACACCATTATTGTTGATGAAAACGAAAAAGTAATGGCAGAAACTGATGGAGAATACGGAGAGTTTGCTTCTATTTTCCAAGAGTATGTAAAGCTTCCAACCGATACCAAAGGCGACAGCTACCAAGCAGGTGTATTCTTTGCTTATGAAGGTTGTGGTCTTGGCTTTAGAAAAGGTGGTCTGATTATGGACAACTACTCTAAGTTTGTTGGTCACAGGGTAGTTAAAAAGTAATTGTCTATATGAAAATAGCAAGTATAGATGTAGGACTCAAACGTATAGGTTTGGCAATTTGTTTAGATGGAAACATTGTGTTTCCACAAGATGCCATTTTAAGAAAAAATAGAAACCAAGCTTCTCGTGAGGTTAGAGCTTTTTTAGAAGAGTGGAGTATTGAACTTTTGGTGGTTGGGCTTCCAAAGGGTGGTTCAAGTGAAGAAGAGATGGAGAGACGAATTAAACATTTTGTCTCTTTACTAGAGTTAAAAGATATAAAAGTAGAATATCAAGATGAACAAGGAAGTTCGATAGAAGCCAAAGAGCTGACACAAGGGGTTTTTAGACATAAGCGTGATGGAAAAATAGACTCTATTGCAGCGAAGATTATTTTGGAGCGTTGGTTATGAAAAAAAAATGGACAGTTAAAAGTGTACTAAAAGAGATTCTTTCTACTCTACTTTTGCTTTTTGTTGTCTCTATGGTTATAAATTATATTCGTAAACCTGAGGTATCCGAAGATATTTATAGACTTGAATTAACCGATATAGAGAACAACTCTTTAAATATGAATAAGTATAAAAATAAGCCTTTAGTAGTCCATTTTTGGGCAACTTGGTGTCCTACCTGTAAATTGGAAGCTTCTAATATAGAAACACTGTCCCAAAAGCATAATGTGATTTCTATTGCTGTTTCTTCGGGGTCAAATAAAAAGATTCAATCTTTTATGAAAGAGCGTAACTTAAGTTACAAAGTTATTAACGACAGTAATGGAGTTTTGGCAAAAAAATTTGGAATTGAAGTGTATCCGACGACATTAATTTATGACCGAAATGGAATATTGAAATTCTCTGAAGTTGGCTACAGTACGACATTAGGGTTACAGGCACGAATGGCTTTAAGTAATTAATTATAATTTTTAACATTATTTTTACACAGACGGTGTATAATTTTGCTATGAAAAAAATTATACTATTAACTCTATTATTTATTGGAATGGGAAATGCAACCAGCTATCAAATTGTCAACTTAAAAAAAGGTGGCTCTTTAAATGTTCGTGAATTACCAGTGGTACGCTATAGAACAACAGTTGGACAGATTCCTGCTTATGCAACAGGGATTAAAATACGACAGTGTAAATACAACCGTTATGGAGAAGAGTGGTGTTATATCTCTTACCCTAAGGGTGGTTCTCATTTAGAAGGGTGGGTTAGTCGTCGTTATTTATCACCTATGAGAGGCAGTTCAACATCTAAACGACACATACAAAATTTTTTACAGAACTTTTATATGGCAGATGAAGAGAACTTTTTAGATAAACTACAATCTTTCTATCGCTTTCCCATGCAACAGTATTTATGGAAAAAAAATGTCTCTTTAATGCAGTTACGTTCTCAAAAGGTACGCTTTTACAAAAAATGGGGAAAGCGTAATTATCGTTTAACCTATTTAAAGATTTTAAAGCGTCGTTCAAACTACATTGATGTTCAAGCAACCGTGCGTTGGAAAATAAGTGGGTACAAAGCTTTTCAAGAGGGCAAAGATGTTCAAAAACTTCGTTTGATTCCTACAGGAAATACATTTAAAGTACTTGCGTTAAAGAACTTAAGCCATTATGTAAAGCCAAAGCCGATTGTTATTAAAGAAGAGGATATTCCTCTATTAGATACAAATATAAGTTCTGAACCACTATTGGCAACAACAACAGCAGTAGTAAGTTCAGGATATTATATACAAGTCGGTTCATTTTTTAAAGAGATTAATCAAGGTTATTTAAATAAAATAGAAAGTTTTTCTTATCCGTATGTTATTCAGAAGGTTGTAAAACCATCTTCTGATATTGTAATACGCAGGGTCTTAATTGGACCGTTCAATTCATCAGCATTAGCAATGGACTCTTTAGCAGGAGTCCGAAGTAAAATCAATAAAAATGCCTATATTCAAACTTTGAAACCGTAGGTTACACTACGGTTTTAAATTGAGAACTTTCCAGATTAGACTCTCTATCATCAATTTCTTGATCTCTTAGTTTGTCTTCTCTGCGTTTTTTTTTCATTTGTAACTTTGCCAGTTCACGCATGTCAGTAGTCGTGTCACTCTCATCCACAATCTCTACTCCTAAAAGTGTTTCTACACAATCTTCTAGGGTTAATATACCTTCTGTTTGGTCATAGTTGTCTTTGACCAAAAACATATGTTGTTTCTTTTTAATAAACATGTCTAGGGCTTTATCGACAGGGAAAGTTTCATAAATAGAGAGCATTTTATCTTGAATGCTTTCCATGGTTACCGAATCATCGACCAAGGATTGTTTAAAAATTTTTTTGGTTAGAACAATACCTGTGACATCTTCAATAGTTGTATTAAAGATGGGAATTCTTGAAAATTTAAATATCTCTTCTTGAGTATCTAACACTTCTCTAATGGTCATTTTTCCTTCGATTGCAAAGACAACTGACCTTGGGGTTAAAATATCGTTAACCTTTTTTTCATCTAATCGTAGTACATTCTCTATATAGTCTGACTCTTTCTCATCTATAACTCCTTCATCTTCACTAATAAGCATGCTCTCTAAAAGTTCATCTTTGGTAGTGGTGGCTTCATCTTCTTGACCTTTTGAAATCTTATTAGTTACCAATAGCGTTACTAAGATAATAGGGTATGTTAAGAGTATAAAAAACTGAATAATTCTAGCCGATAGAGGAGCTAAGGTTTTCCAGTAGATTGCTCCAATGGTTTTAGGAATGATTTCTGAAAAGAAAAGAATAGCAAAAGTTAACACTATTGATACATAGACCATTGCTCCATCTCCATAAAGCTTGGATGCTTGAGCCCCTACAACAGCAGCACCAAGTGTATTGGCAATGGTATTTAAGATAAGAATAGATGCGATGGATTTGTTAATGTTCTCTTTATGTGAGCGAAGTAGTTTCCCTGTGATTGGTTTTTCTCTTTCAAGAACAGAAACATAGGACATCTGTACCGAAAGCAGTACAGATTCAAGAATAGAACATAAGAAAGAAATTCCAACAGAGAGAAGGAAAAAAAGTATCAGATAACTCATTTAATTTAATAAACCTTTATAGTAAAATAATAGTCGCAAGACCTAAAAAGCTAAAGAAACCTACTACATCGGTAACGGTTGTTAATATAACCGTACTTCCAATAGCAGGGTCAACTTGCATTTTCTCTAATAAAAGAGGAATGGTTGCTCCAAAGAAACCAGCCATTAAAAGGTTGATAACCATAGAGAGGGCAATAACAAAACCTAAATTTTCGATGCCAAACCAAACGGTTGCGATAACTCCAATTATTATAGCAAATAAGAAACCATTTAATAATGAAATGCTTACTTCTTTTATAATAATTCTTTTAGCATCGCTGTGAGATATATCTTTAAGCGTCAACTGTCGAACAACAACAGTTAGGGTTTGTGTTCCTGCGTTGCCCCCCATTGATGCAACAATTGGCATGAGTATAGCAAGGGCAACCATATTATTTAATGTCTCTGCAAAAAGTCCAATAATTAATGAAGCACCAATAGCTGTAATAAGATTTAATCCCAACCAAGATGCTCTTTGCTTGCTTGCTTTTAATACCTCTTCATCCTCTTCGACATCATCTTTTAGACCTGCTAAGTTGTACATCTGTTCTGTTGCATGTTCCGATATTAAATCATGAATATCATCCGAGGTAATTCTGCCTAAAAGTCTGTTCTCTTTTGTAATAATTGGTAAAACAAAAAGGTCATACTCTTTAAACCAATTGACAATATCTTTAATATCATCTTTTTCATATGCTGTGATAGGCTCGTAATTCTCGTCTGATTCTGCGATATTCTCTTGAAAACTCTTTTCAAAATCAAAGGTCAATAAATCATCTAAATCTATACTGTAGAGTAGAGTGCAGTCTTGTTTTGTAATAAAGAGATTATGAACATTTTCTAATTCATTGGATTTTTTGAGTTTAGAGAAGCGTTTAATAACATCGTGAACAATCTCATTCTCGGTAGCTGTGAACAGCTCAATTTGCATGTATGAACCTGCTTCATCCTCTTCATACGATTGCAGTTTGGTAATGTCTTTTTGGTCATCTTTGTCCAAGCGTTTAAATACTTCAGAGGCAATATTTTCATTATGCTCTTCAAGTTCTTGCATAAAGTCAGCTTGGTCATCACTCTCTAGCTCTGTTACAGCTTCGGCAAGGTCTTGAACTTTGATGGATGCTACCATATCATCAAAGTATCTATCAGGAAGCTCTAGGGCAACATCTCCTAAAATATCCTTAGGTATAAGTTTAATAGCTTCTGAAAATTTCTCTTCGTCATATTGTTTAAGTATATTTACGATTTCCGAGAAGTGAAGCTCCTCTTTATTATGTGCTTCTAAGTGTTTTTTTAACTCTTGCATCTTAAACCCCCTCTGATTTTTGGGAATTATAGCCTAAATGAAGAAAAGAGTAAATAGTTAAAAACATTATTGTTTAAAAATGTTTTTAGTTTTGTTTTTGAAGTTATAAGGAGTAATGTTTTCCTCCAAATTTAATAATCTATTTTACTTTAAAACAATATAATTTACAAAAGGAGAGACAATATGTATAAAAAACTAATTATTGCAGGAATACTACTATTTTCAACCCAAGCCATAGCCCAAAAACAAGCTCTTTTAGTAGGAGTTAGTGATTATGGTGGCGACCCAAGAAATGATTTAATGGGGATTGACCTTGATATTGACAAAATGAAGAGACTATTTCAAGGTTTTGGATTTCAGACCACAGTACTCTATGACCAAAATTCACTAAAGATGAAAGATTATCTAAGAGATTATGCCAATAACTTAAATGCTGATGATACTTTTGCTCTCTACTATACAGGTCATGGCTCTTATGTGACTGATAAAAATGGAGATGAGGATGATGGCAGAGATGAGGCTTTAGTTTTGAGTAATGGAGTAGAAAATATTCCATATATAGATGATAATCTAAATTTTCGCCTAAATGCAATTAAGGCTAAAAAGTTAATAATCTTTGATTCTTGTCACAGTGGCACAGCAAACAGAGGAGATTCTAGTAGTACTATAAGGGCTAAAACTTTTCCATCAAATGAGTTAAATACTCCATTAGAAAAAGGATTAAGAGTGGGTGGCGAGATAGAGGGAAGCGAATATATAGTTCTCTCTGCATCACAGGACACAGAAGAGTCATTAGCCACAACAAATGGAAGTCTATTTACCAATGAGATGTATAGATTGTTAAGTAGTCAAACTCCATTAGAGTCTGTAAGAGAGGAGGCTACATATAACATTGTCTCTTATGCCAAAAGGGCAAACAGAAAACCTCATCATCCAAAATTTACATACTCAAATCCATCATTTGGAAACCAACCGATAAGTAGTTATCTCAAAAGCAACTCCACACCAACCCCTAGAGCAGAAGAGACGCTACAAACAGGGCTTGATAGATTGGTAGCCAATTCCCAAATAGCCAAAATCAATATCAGCAATGCAAAAGGCGACTACAACACAGGAGATTTTGTATCATTTACGCTAAACAGCAACAGCAACCAAGGCTATTTAACTATTCTTTTTGTAGAGAAGAACAAAACAACAGTTCTCTACCCAAATCCAAAAGCATTTTCAAAAGTGATAGGTGGAAGTTATGCTTTTCCTAGAGATTTTGGGAATTTTAAAGTTAGAGCCTTTAAAAACTGTAATGGTTGCCAAAAAGATAAAACCTCTATCTATCTAATATTGACCCCAAATCCTATATCTAATATCCAAAATATGACCAATCAAAAACTACTTAGTTTTACAAAGGGTTCAACTATGGATATGGCAATTAGCAAAGATGTAGATTTGATTTTTGATGAGCCAACCAAAACACCTAGTAGTAGTGTAATGGTGGGTCGATATGAATTTTTTGTATATTAACACCTGTAGGGACACCCCTCGTGGGTGTCCACCAAATAACAAAGATATATATATTGGATACCCACAAGGGGCATCCCTACAAATAAATATTAGGAGATAAAAATGTATAAAAAAGCAGTGGTTATAATGGGATTATTGCTATTAACCTCATGTGTTAATAGTCCAAAAACAAGAGGAGGTGGTAGCTCAAATTATGCTACTCGTGATGTAGAGGTGGTATTTGGAGATGAGCAGACCTATCCAAGAATTGCTTTGGTTATTGGAAACAATAATTATCAAAGAAACAAAAAACTAACCAATGCCGTACCTGATGCTAGGGCTGTAAGAGATTTTTTAACAAAAAGAGATTTTAGAGTAGTCTATGCCGAAGATGCCAACAGAGATACAATGCAAAGTAAAATCAATGAGTTTATGGGTGGTTTGGGTAAAAAGAGTCTATCTGTTATCTACTATGCAGGACATGCAACTCAAGACAAAAGCCGAAAAACAGGAGTGACTACAAACTATTTAGTTCCTATTGATGATAACTCTCTAACAAGCATTACAGATTATGACCGTGATGCTATCTCTATGAACTATATTTTAAACAAAACAGATGAGTTAAATCATGGTTTGAATATCGCAATGCTTGATGCGTGTAGAACTCCTATTGGTAGAGGTGGAAATATTCAAAATATCGGTGCAGAGGGTGTATATCTAGTCTACTCTACAGCATCGGGAACAACAGCATCTGATAGTGGAGCATTTAGAAGAAGCTTTCTGAAATATGCAAATCAGCCTTTGAAATTGACTGATATTTTTGGAAAGGTTAAAATAGATTTGAGAAAAGAGGGACAACGACCATCTATTCAAGATGATGCTGTGGGGATGTTTTATTTTAGTGAGGCTAAACCTATAGTTCCACCTAAGCCACAAATTATTGAAAGGATTGTTTATAGGGATAGAGATGATAAAGGTGAAAAAAATAAAAAGGTACAATATGAGGAGAGAAATAATAAACAATCAACTCGTAAAAATAAAATTGATTCTAATGTAAATGACCCATTAAGATTATTTGATTTAAAGAGTTCAGGTATTAGTACAAAATTCTTGAAAAGTGAAAAAAAATTCTATAAAGAAGGTGAAACAATAAATATAGAAGTTGATACTGTGGGTAGAAGAGGATATATATATATAATATATAAAAATAAAGATGAAGAAGTAGCTTTACTATATCCAAATAGGAGAGCACCTTTAACAGAAGTAGCAGGTAAATATATGTTTCCTAGAGATTTTGGTAATATGAATATAAGAGCAACAAAAGATTGTAATAATTGTAAAGAAGAAACCGTTATTTATGCTCTTTTAACTGAAAGTCCTATTCAAGATATTGGAGAAACAGAAAAATTAAAAAATTTTATTAAAGGATTATCTTCAAAAACATATAAAGAAATAGATAACAATACAATGAATATGTATCTTGGACAAATTAAATTCTATGTTCAATAATTACTCGCAATACCTCTCGTCCCAGTCTCTCCTGAGGTGGGATGGATAGATAGCTGAATTTCAAATAGTGATGTTCTTGTTACTAGTTCCCACGCTGAGAGATTGTGAAAGAACTCATGAATATTTGTCGTAGGGTTGGCTTTAGCCGACCAAACTATAGAAAATTCATTAGAAATTGGACTTATTTATTAAAATAGAGTCAATTTTATGGTCTACAGTTCTTTCACAATCTCTGAGCGTGGGAACTAATTGTATATTTACAACACCTCCAAAAACTCAACCCCATCTTTAGAGCCAAGCAGTAAAAAGCTTCTAAGTTTTGGAATACTCTTTATTTTGTCTAATTTTAAATAACCCTCTATCTGCTCTAATCCCTCTTTTTTTAATCTATTATAATTATCTTTCTGTTTAACCCATTTAAGTTCAAACATATAATTATTTGGCACTTTTTCATCTCTTCCTACAAGCATAATATCGGGATATTTGTTATTGAGTTCGGGTTGTGAGTCTATAAAATAGAACTCTGCAAAGCTTAGAAGAGAGAGGGTTATTACATGAAAGTGTTTTTCTCTGAATCCGTAGTGGTCTCGGTTGGATAGGGTTTTTATGACTTCGTTTAGTTGGTTTTCAAAAGGGGAAATATCGCCTTTGGCTAAATCTATTAAAACAGTATTAAGATTTTTAATGGTTGTAAGATTGTTTCTATTTTTTAGCTCAATGGCAAAATAGTTAAAATAGAGCATTTTAATAACATAGTTGGGTATCATAAACTCTAATACTTCTCCAAAAGCCTCTTCTTTAATGGTTATAAACCCCATAGAGTAGATAAGGGTTATAAAATCATTTCTAGTAAACTCTTGGTTTAAATCATATCGGTCTTTTATCATTCCTGTAAGGGTGTTGTTCTCTATTAGCTCTTCTAATATTTTAAAGTTCTGTTCACTGTCTCCTATATTAAAAAGTTTCATAATCGCTTTATAGTCACTTGCTACGTTGCTGTCTAGCATTTTTTTTGGCATTTTACATCTGTCAAAATTAAAATTAGAGATAAAATAGTTTAGCAGTGTAGAGTTATAGACACGTTCATTGGCTTCACTGTTAAAAAGGTAACCGTTGTACCATCGTTTTATTTTACTTAAAAGTTCCTCTTGGTCAACCTCGTTACATCTATCAAATATACCTTTTTCCACAGAGTAGAGAGCCTCTTTTTGAGTAAATCCAGCCATTGAATTAAAGGCTTTATGGTGTGATATATTTGAGACAATATTAAACCCACTGCTTAAACTATCAAGGGTAATTGGTGTAACTCCTGTAATAAACATTTTTTGAACTGTTCCTGAGAGTGTGGCTGTTTTAAGAACTTCGTAAAAGCTTCGTACAAATCCACCTTTTCCGACAATATCTAAAAAATCTTTCATGCTGTGGGCTAAAATGGCATTTGCAAATTGGTCGTATTCGTCTATAAGTAGGTAAACTTTATCATCTTCTATCACATCAAAAAAGTATTTTATCAGCCCTGTAGGCGATTGAATGGTGTTTAAACTCTCTCTTGTGATGTTGTAGCCATAATGGG
>Ga0256826_1000718_pt1 | contig 20325 bp, 21 predicted proteins | sample CV79metaG_FD_185975 | JGI IMG/M metagenome (GOLD analysis project Ga0256826, IMG submission 185975) | Hydrothermal vent microbial communities from East Pacific Rise, Pacific Ocean - CV79 | ecosystem: Environmental > Aquatic > Marine > Hydrothermal vents | place: Pacific Ocean: East Pacific Rise...
AGGCAAGATTTATTTGCAGGAGTATAGCAGTATTAGTTATAACCCCATTCATGAAATTGTTTTTGAAGAGTATCATCATTTTCAAAGGTTTTAAAATAAAGGTATTCAGGTGCTAAGTCTAAATCATCACTCCATTTTAATGTATAATCAACTTGAAATTTTTTGAACTTTTCTATATTTTTTAATTTATAAAATGGTTTAATTTTTCCATCAAAAATAAACTCTTTTAAATCAACTTCGCCTTTTTTATGGTCACTAAATTCTAATAATATTTTATATTCACTCTTATAGTTAGCGTTTAATATACTTAACATTTTCACTTAAACTAGAGGGTCAATCTTATGATACAAACTAGACAGAATGACGATAGCTCCGTCACCCTAAACTTGTACCCAAAGGGCATACCAATTTAGGGTCTAAGCTGTAATTAATTAGAGCTCTCAACTATATCATAAGAAAAATAGACCTCTATAAATAAATCTCCATTTTAACTAGGCTAAAAGTCTCCCTGCTAGATTTCCACTAGCAAAAGACCATTGAAGATTATAACCACCACAAGGGCCATCTAGGTTCATGATTTCTCCACAAAAGTAGAGACCATTTACAAGTCTACTCTGCATTGTTTTAGGGTTTATCTCTTTGAGGTTTATTCCACCTCTTGTAATCATAGCCATTTTAAATCCATCGTGTCCGTTAACAGTTAGTGGTGTCCAAGCGAGAATTTGTATGAGTTTTGCTCTGTTCTTTGGAGCTATCTTTTTGTTTTTATCTTCTGGATTCACTCCGGCTAAGATACATAGCTCTTTTGAGAGAGCTTTAGGAAGTAGACTCTTTAAATGAGTTGCTATAGAGGCATCAGGATTCTTTTCAAACTCTTTTTTGAGATGTTTTGAAAGTTGTTCTTCATTCATCCCTTTTGTAAGGTTGAGAAGCAGGGGAACTTCACCATACTTTTGTAAAAGGGGTGTTACTTCTCTTGCAAAGTCTAAAACTACAGGACCTCTAATTCCATTTTTAGTAAAAATCAGATCACCCTTGGCTCGGAGTTTTTTATGCTTTTTAAGATCTACTCGTAGCTCTACTTTAGCGATAGTGTCTGCTCTGCATACGCTACCCCAAGACTCCTTTGTTTTCAGTGGCATCATGGCAGGGTGAAGGTCTGTAACTTTATGACCAAGTTCTACTGCCATAGAGTAACCATCACCCTCTGCACCTAAAGTTGGATAGCCAAGACCTCCTGTTGCAACTATGACATTTGAGGAGTGAAAAGTTTGATCTTGAGTTTTTACACCTGAGATATGCTCACCACTCATAAGAAGTCTCTCTACTTTTTGAGAGAGTAAGAGCTCTACTTTAAGAGAGTGCATCTCATTCTCTAAGGCTGAAATGATAGTGGCTGAAGAGTGTGAAGTTGGGAAAATTCTAAAGCCATCAGGGGCATGAGTCTCTACATCTATCTCAGCTAAAAATTTTACTAACTCTTTATGGTTAAACGCGGACAAGGCATCTTGCATAAAACGACCATCTCGACCAAAACGAGCCATGAAATCTTCATTTGAGAGGGTATTTGTAAGGTTACAGCGACCCCCGCCCGTTGCTTTGAGTTTAGAAGCGAGTTGTGGAAGTTTTTCAAGAAGTAGGACGGACTTGTTCTCTCTTGCTGCAACTATAGCTGCCGTCATTCCCGCTGCACCCGAACCAATAACAATAAGGTCATACTCTTCTTGTTTATTCATAATGTAATTGTAACATTATAAGAGTACAATTTCATATGAAAAATATATATCTTATTATCTTACACAAATCACTTTTTATAAAAAGGAAAATCCATTAATGACTCTATATGGAGATAGAAAGCGGTGTTACAAATGTTATAGACCTGAGAGTTCTTGTATGTGTGAACATATAAATAGTATTGATACAAATACAAAGTTTATAATTTTAATGCACCCAAAAGAGTTTAAAAAGGTCAAAAATAATACAGGTTTTTTTACACACCTAAGTCTTAGTAACTCAGAAGTTATAATAGGCATAGATTTTTCACAAAATCGTCGTATAAATGAGATAATTGCAACTCATGATAGTTATATACTTTTTCCTACTCCAAACGCGGTGAACTTGAGCGAAGAGAACCCTAAGTTAAAATCTCAAAACAGTAAACCACTTGCTATATTCCTTATAGACTCCACTTGGTCTTGTACAAGAAAGATGTTTACTATTAGCTCAAACTTACACACTCTTAAGCATATGAGTTTTACGACAGACAGAGTCTCTCAGTATGGTATAAAGGAGCAACCAAAAGAGCATTTTCTCTCAACTATAGAGTCTACTTTAGTTGTTCTCGAAGAGTTAAACAGATGGAAAATAGAGAGTATAAAGCAAAATGAGTTTGATGGCTTTTTAACTCCATTTTTTAAGATGATTGAGTATCAGAAGTATGTTATGGCAAATTCAACAAGTAACTATAAGAGAGATATTGAAAAATTAAACAGCAAGTATCTAGAGGAATTATGATATTTTTGTTATAATCATTTCTTATTTTTAAATAAAGGAAAAATTGGAATGAAATTTAACAAAATATTAGTAAGTGGTTTATTAGTAGCATCATCACTCTTAGCAAGTGGACATGCAAATCATTGGGGTTATACTGGTCATACTGGCCCAGAAAACTGGGGTGATTTAGACTCAAAATATACTATGTGTAAAGTTGGAGTATCTCAATCTCCAATTAATATAGCAAATAAAGTAACTGTAGCTACTGGTGATTTAGCTCCGATTAAATTTCACTATAGAACAGGTGCATCTGATGTGGTTAACAATGGTCATACAGTACAGGTTAATGTTAAGGATGGCAGTTTCATCAATATTGATGGAATTAAATTTTCATTAAAACAGTTTCACTTTCATACACCAAGTGAAAATCAAATAGAGGGAAAAAACTTTCCACTTGAAGCTCACTTTGTTCATGCATCAGATGATGGAAAACTTGCTGTTGTTTCAGTAATGTTTGAAGATGGTAAAGAGAATCCAATTCTTAAAAAAATCTGGAATAAAATGCCTCATCATGTGGGGAAATCAGCATCATGTGGCCTCACTGCAAAAGTTATAAATGATATTTTACCAACAAATAGAGAGTATTATAGATTTAATGGTTCTTTAACTACCCCACCATGTTCTGAGGGTGTTAGATGGTTTGTGATGAAAGATTATTCTCATATATCTACTGCTCAAACAAAAGAGTTCTTAGAACTTTTTCACCATGCAAACAACAGACCAGTACAAGCAATTAATGCTAGAAAGGTTATGAAGTAAGTTTTACTTCTGAACCAACTCCTTGCTCCAAGACTGCATAACCTCATTGAGGTTCTCTTTTGGAGCATCCATAAACTCGATTATAAATGAGTTTTCCATCTCTGCTACACCAATACTTCTAGGACGAACTGCTAACATTTTTGTGTTTGGAAGTGCTGCTCCAAAACAGAAAACTATGTTTTTAGCATCTTTAATATCTGGGTTTATTTGACCCTTAAGAGCCTTAGTGTGCTCATAGTGATTAAAAATAGCTATATATGCAGCGATAGGATGAGTCTCTATTTTTGCTTTAAAGTGAGAGATGATTTCATCAACTGTTGTGGCATTCGTTTCATCTTTTTGAATCTCAAGAGTGTTAAGTGGATATTTATCCATAAATGTAGATTTTATCATTTGTAGTCCTATAAGGTAAATATATTTCTAATTTTACCTTATAATTATTATAAATAGATTTTATTTTAGACTTAATTTGTTAAATCTGTAAACAAATGCGATATCAAGCATATCTGTATCCATTGAGTCTGTACTCAATGCCATTATTCGACCATAGAGAAGCTCTATAGAGATTTTTTTTGTGATGTTGTACATAAGACCTGCCATGGGCTGAATAGTCATACCATTACCACTCTGTAGTCCACCACCACCACTCGCACCGAAGTTAAACTCTCCCACAAGACTTAAACTTTTGACTAAGGGTTGAATATATCCAAGACCAAACATTCCAGACATATATCCACCAGCCTCACCGTTATAAGCAGTTGAGGCTTGTCCACTTGCATAGAGCTTCTCTGTTAAAAAGTAGTCAAGTTTAAAACCTATAAGATGAACAGCTTCCTCATTTGTACCTGCTCGAAGAGTATCAGATGCTAAGTAACTTTGGTGAGCGACTCTAAGATTAAACTTCTGGGTATAGATAGAGGAGTTATCAAGGCTATTTTTAGATTTTGAGAGTGATAAAAAGTTAGTGTTAATACCGATGTTTACTCTTGCAGTTGTTGCATCAAAATCACCCTCAAATGCATGGTAAGCCCCTAGTGCAAAACCTGCATTTATATTTTTAGTGGGGTTATAGTTTAGATTGAGTGAGGCTTTAGAGACTGCTCCTCCACCTGTATTTATCTGCCCACCACCAGCACTACCGAGTGAGACCTTCGCCTGAATATTTGTAGTTTTTGCTAAAGGAAGTGAGTAGCCAAGTCCACCGAGAACTTCCATATAACCTGCTGAGTCACCACTAAAAGCAGCAGAGCTCTCAAAGTATGCTAGAACATTATCAGAGATATAAGCACCATACTCTATACCAATAAGCCCTATATTTTTATCTAAGTTAGAGCCATTCGTTTTTTTAGTCCCACTTGTTGGTATATAGTACTGAAGAGTTGGAGTAAAATAATCTTTGGAGTTCATAAAGTTGTAGGAAGAGAAAATTTTAGAGTCTATAGGTGTCTCTACAAATAGAGTGTCAAATTTTACATCTGCAACTACTGATACCCCAGAGGAGTCGATATCTCCATTTGGAAACTTAACTCTAGAGTAGTTCAAACCAAGGGAGTAGTCTCCAAACTGATAGAGGGCACCTAAGTAAGCCTTGAGCATAAGACCTCCACCTTGAGGAGCAGAACCTCCACCACCAGCACCAACAAAAACACCACTATCTAGGTAGAGTTTTTTATAAAGAGGATATTTAAAACCTGTATTGAGGCCACCTGTAAAGAAACCACCGCGTTTACCGCTGAGGGTTCCATAGATATTTAAACCGTAGTAAAAGTAATCATTTGGCTCAAAGAGGTAGGCGATACCTACTAAACCCATATCTTCATCATCAGAGATTTTAACAGACTCAAAAGAGGTTCTAAACGCGGTCTTTTGTGTTTGAATAGCTTCCGCATTTAGGGTTGTAAATGTAAGAACAGAGAGTAGGCTTAGTGCTGAGAGTTTATACATAATTATTTGTTAAACATTAGTGAACCTAGTCTCACCATGTTCGAGCCACACTCTATAGCTAACTCAAAGTCACCACTCATCCCCATAGAGCATATTGTCGCGTTTGGAAGAGTTTTATAGATGCTATGGGTAGTCTCAAAACTCTTTTTGATGAGTTCTTTGTCATCTGAGTGTGCTCCTATACTCATAACACCTTTGAGATTTATATTTGGACACTCTTTTTGAATCTGCTTATAAATATCTTCTGCAACTTCAGGCATAACACCACTTTTAGACTCCTCTTTTGCAGAGTTTATCTGAAGAAGGGCATCAAGTATCATATCTTTTGCGAGTAGTTTTTTTTGAAGTTCTTGTGCTAGTTCAAGTGAGTCAAGGGCATGAAAAAGAGTAGGGTCTATGTCAAGAAGATTGTTGATTTTGTTCTTTTGAAGGTTGCCAACAAAGTGCCACTCTAGCGGTAACTCTTCTAGATCAATAGCTTTTTGCTTAAGATCTTGAACCTTGTTCTCACCAAAGGCACGTTGCCCTATATGGTAAAGTTTTCCTATCTCTTGAGATGTAGAGTACTTAGATATTGCTACAATTTTTACTATGTGATGATCACTTACTTTAAGTCTAGCCGCTTCCACTCGTCTTATAATATTATCAATATATATTTTGTATTCTATTTCTGTCATTTTATTATCCCATCAATCTATTAATATCATTGAAAAGCCCAAGCCCCATAAGAGAGAAGAGCATAACCCAACCAACTATAGTAAGCTTGATTAAAACTGCTTCACTTGGTGCTCTTTTTGTTATCATCTCATAAAGATTAAACATTATATGTCCGCCATCAAGAGCTGGAATTGGCAAGAGGTTTAAAACCCCAAGATTTACACTTATGAGTGCGGCGAAGAAAAATACACTCATCCAGCCTGCATCTGTTGCATCGGAAGTGAGTTTTACTATGCTTATTACCCCTCCAAGTTCTTTGGCTGCAACATCACCAGTTAGAAGTTTTTCTACACTTGTAAATATCATTGTAGAAGCCCAAATTGTTTTATTTGCTGCATAAGAGAGTGTTTCGCCAAGGCTAAGTTCTAATTCATGGGTAACACCTGCAGAACCTATTCCTATCATTTTTTTCTGTATTGTCTCACCATACATATTTGTAGCCTCTGTGAACTTCGGAGTTAATATTTTTAACTCTATAAAACCAGCTCGTTGTATCTCTACATTTAAAGAGCCTTCTGATGTTGAGATGATTTTTGCCATCTCTTCCCATGTCTTAATATCAACACCATTAATAGAGCGAATAGTATCATTTGTTTCTAGTCCTGCAACAAAGGCAGGGGAGTCTTTTACAACTTGACCAATTACAGGGGAGAGAATATTTGGTCCACCAAGTGCAATACCAAAGTAGAGTATAAATGCTACAACAAAATTGGCAGCAGGACCTGCAAGCAGGATAAAGATTCTCTGTGCTGGCGTTTTTACATTATAGCTATCTTCATCATAGCTCATAGCTGTTGGATCACTATCACTTTGACCTTTCATCTGAACATAACCACCAAGAGGTATAGTAGAAATACTCCACTGTGTTCCCCAAGCTTTAAATGAGTAAAGCTTTTTACCAAAACCAATACTAAATACTTCCACATATACACCCATTAGGCGAGCTGCAAAGTAGTGACCAAGTTCATGAAAAAATATAAGTCCTGAAAGGACTAAGAGAGATACTAACCAAGACATTAAATTTCATCCTTTAAAAGTGCTTTTTTAAAGCCCCATAAGTACTCTAAACCAGAGTAAACTGTAAGAAAAACTGCAAACCATAAGAGTTCAGTTCCAAGAGGCCAGTGCATAAGTAAAAATCCGATTGCAATCATTTGAGCAACTGTTTTTACTTTTCCAGCCCATGAAGCTTTAACACTTAAACCCTCACTCACTGCAACGGTTCTGATACCTGTTATAAAAAGTTCACGAACGATGATGATGTAGATAGCCCAAGCAGAAGCTTCACCTATCATCATAAGACCTAAAAACGCGGCAAGAGTCAGCATCTTATCTGCAAGTGGATCAAGTATGGCACCAAGCATTGTCATCTGCTCCCACTCACGGGCTATATAACCATCAAAAAAGTCTGTCGCACTTGCTATAACAAAAAGAAGTGAAGCGAAGTAGTAGTTCCAAGTGACATCAAAACCATTATTTGTAAATAGCTCTGGATTTAAAATAATCCAAAACATAAGTGGTGCTAAAAGTATACGTAAAGAGGCTAAAAGGTTTGGTAAGTTTAGCAAAAATATTCCTCAAATTTATAATGATGTGATTCTATCTACTTATTGCTTTTTAAACACTTTATCGTGAAACTTATACCATTTACAGCGCTTTTTATTTTTGATTGAGTAGATGTTGGAAGTAAATTTTCGTCCGCACTCTTGGCATTCATAAGTGGCACGATTTTTAAACTTGTTGTAGTGAACAAAAAGGAAGTTACCAACTTGGTCTCCCTTTTTTAAAATCACTTTTTCATTTTTTTTGTAAGCAGCCTCTGTGAGTTGAGCATCTGCCTTTTGTTTTGTGAGCCAGGAGGGTTCTAAATCCTCTTCAAACTCATAATTGTTCATCTTAAGAGAGATACTCATACATACTAACTCGACCAAACTTCTGTGCAAGCATAGGAGCTGTAGCTCCTCTTTCGTTTACTATAGATTTATCAGCACCGCGTTCAACTAGTAGTTTTACAAGCTCTGTCATCTCATCCATAATAGCTTCCATAAGAGGAGTCCATCCAACACCATCTATTTTGTTAATATCTGCGCCATTGTTTAATAAAAATTCAACCATATTGCGTCTATCACGGCGAATAGTAATATGAAGTAGAGTCCAACCATATTTATTCGTAATATTTATATCTTCTAAAGATAATACTATCTCTTTAAATTTATCAAAATCATCGTTATAAACAACTTTTTCAAAAACTGCATAATTTTCTTCTGTAATTAACATAATTATTTCCTTGATTTATTTATGGTGATAGTATATCAAATTAAGCATATAGAGTGAGAATACTTTGCAAGTTAACTTTAAAATAGTATTATTTCTTATAATTATTATAAAAAGGACAAATGATGAAACACACTTATCTATCTAAAGATGATATAAGCAAGGCTCTTGAAAAACACTCTATTACAGAAACTGAAGCAGAAAAGCTATATAAAAAAGTTGATTGTCAGGTGAGTATATATAAGAGTATTCATAAATAAATCTCTATTCGTAGTAGAGAAAAGAGAGCCTAAATCTCCCTAGGCTCTAGAGTAAAAAGTAGTATGGTTTATTGAAAAGAAGTAGCACCATCAATTACAATAACTTGACCAGTTAACCATGAAGCTGCATCTGAACATAGGAAAGAACATGCACCCGTTAAGTCAGTTGCATCACCCATACGGCTTAGTGGAGAGCGTTTAACAACCTCTGCTTTTACTTCCTCATAGTTAGGAAAAGCTTTAAGTGCATCTGTATCGATTGGACCACCACTTACCGCGTTTACTCTAATACCTTTCTCACCAAGCTCAGCTGCTGCATACTTAACCATAGTCTCAACTGCAGCTTTGTTTGTTCCGTGACCTGAGTAGTTTGGAGTGTAAACTAAGTTACCTGTTGAACTCATAGAGATGATAGAACCACCACCAGTTTTTTCCATACGTTTAGCAGCCTCTTGAGCACCAACAACAAATGCGGATACAGTAGCCGTGTAGATATTACCAAGACCTTTTGGTTTAAGTCTCATAAATGGAGCGAAACCACCAACAACAGCACGACCAGAGATAATTGCATTTGAGATAAAGTAGTCAAGTCTATCAAAGTCTTCATCAAACTCTTTGTAAACTTCTTTGTATGTTAAAGGCTCTAAAATATCAAGTTTATAAGCACGAGATTTTATACCGTAATTAGCTTCTAAATCAGCGATGATTTCGTTTGCTATGTCCGCGTTTGAAGCATAAGTAAATGCTACATCACAACCTTTTGATGCAAACTCATAAACGATTGCCTTACCAATACCACGAGTACCACCACTTACAAATAGTACTTTTCCACTCATAGTTTTTTCCATTCTTATAATCCTTTAATCTCGTAATTTTTCATAACTTCTTCAATTTTTTTCATGCTCTCTAAAGATGGAGCAGTTAAAGGAAGTCTGTACTCTAATGTATCTATAAGCCCTGCAATATACATAGCTGCTTTGATAGGCATAGGATTCGCTTCACAAAACATAACTGAGTTAAGAGGGTATAACTTGTCATTTATCGCTTTTGCTCCTGCAAAGTCACCAGATAGAGCTAAACGCACTAACTCTGATTTTAGATCAGGCATAAGATTCGAAGTTACAGATGTAATTCCTGCTCCCCCATTTGCTAAAATTGGGTAGTCAATAGCATCATCACCAGAGAATACTTTTAAGTCAGGTCTACGAGAAAGAAGTTCAACTGTCCTTTCTAAAGAACCAGTTGCCTCTTTAACTCCGTAGATATTTTTAACATCATCAAAAAGACGAATTGTGGTATCTGCTGAGATGTCAACACCCGTACGACCTGGTACATTATAGAGCATAAAAGGGAGTTCACTTACAGATTCTGCAATAGCTTTATAGTGCTGATAGAGTCCCTCTTGAGAAGGTTTGTTGTAGTAAGGTGAAACTGAAAAAATTGCATCAACACCACAATTAAGTGCACGTTTAGCAGTATTAATAGCCTCTGCAGTTGAGTTACTTCCTGCACCTGCAAGAACCTTAGTATTTGTACCCTTACAAACTTCAACTGCTATTTCCATACATCTAATATCTTCATCAGAAGTAAGAGTAGCACTCTCACCAGTTGTCCCAACTGGACAGACTGCATCTATGCCGTTATTAATTTGACGTTGAATGAGTGCAGCATAAGTCTGCTCATCTAGTTTTCCATTTTTAAATGGAGTTATAAGTGCTGTTGAAGAACCTGTTACAATATTCATCTCTTTGACCCTTTTTAAATAATGCGCAATTATATCTAAAAAGTTTTAATTTTTAGTAATTGATACTAAAACCGAGACCTATGTTATAGCCCTCTAAGCCCTCAGCTCGAATTGTATTAAGTTCTAAGAAGTATCTTTGTATCCAAGATACACTATCATCGTACCAGTAGGCAACACTACCAAGACTTGCATATGAGCTAAATTTTACTATATCTTCTACTTCACCAAAAAGATAGTTTCCATTTAGATAAGCTTCTAGAGTTACATAACTTCTCTCATATCCATAAATTTTTTCAGTCTCAGCACCAAACGCCAGTGATAAAATACTTGATTGTGTAGTAAAGTTTGTATACTCGTCAAAATTGAATGATGATTTTGTTTCATAAAGTTTGTAAGAGGCTTTTATATAAGGTTTGAAGCCTTTAACCTTGGGTTTAAACTCAGAAGCAACGAAAAATTTGTAACTAAAGTTATCGTTATACTCTTTGTTGAAAAAGTCTGAAATAGCATCACCGATATCATCATCTGGCTGAGAGACACTGGCACCTGAGCGCGAGTAGATAAGCTCCCCTCCTAAAGAGAAGTTTAAAGAGTTACTCATTTTATATCGTGCACCACCACCAAGACCAGCAGTGTAAGTCTGAAGATGGTTCTTATAGTTTAGACGACTAGAGGGTGGAATCTCAATATCTTTTGATATAAAGACTTTACTATAACCAACATTTCCAACTATAAAGTACTCTAGGTGAGAGTCATTCGATTCAAGATTAAAAGAGAAGGGAAGATGATAAACCTCCATATCAACTCCAACATTTGTAAAGTGATAAAGTCCAGAGTTGAGTCCCTCTTGAGATGTAAAGATAAGAAGAGCATTAATATTTGCTAGATGCGCTTTTTTTGCTACATCTTCAATAGTTTGAGCATAGAGGGTTAAACTCAAAACCATAGTGCTAAAGAGTAAAATAGAGAGTTTATGTAACAAATAGATATCCGTTTTTTGCAAATTATATCAAAAAGTCTAAATTTCTCACCTGTTAACACTTTATTTACACTATTTATTCATAATATTCTCATATCAAATAAAGGATATAGAGATGAAAAATATACAATTTTTAACTGCGACACTACTTGCAACTGCTTTAACACTTGGTGCTTCAAATGTACAGCTTCATGAAGATAAGGTTCAACTTAAAGTAAACTCTATATCATCTGTGTTGGCTCAGATACTTCAAGACAGAGGTTTAACGGAAGAGGCTTCTTACAAAATTGCAAATAACTTTTTAAATACTGACGAGCATACTTTTACCTATATGCTCAAAAACATAGAGCAAGGAAGTAGTGTTCTAAATGAGAAAGAGATACTGAACTATTTAAGTACACAGGCACTCCATAGAAAAACGGCTGAACTTGACTCTTACTCATACCTTGTAAATATGACTCATAGAATTACAAACAGAGCACTTGATGCTCATACACTTAAAGAGCTAGACTTAATAGCTACAAGAAACTCACTCTACATGCAGATTGCTTCTTAAAAGCATATCTGCAATCTCCTTTTACTAAACTCTAAACTCAATTGTGTATAATGGCAGCAATAAAAATATAGGACTAAATATGAGAATAATTCTTTTAGGAGCTCCTGGTGCTGGAAAAGGTACACAGGCTCAATTTTTAACAAAAAAATATGACATCCCTCAAATCTCTACAGGTGATATGTTAAGAGCGGCTATTAAAGCTGGTACTGAGATGGGTAAAATGGCTAAAGAAGCTATGGATGCTGGTCAACTAGTAACTGATGAGATTATTATAGGTCTTGTAAAAGATAGAATTGCTGAAGATGACTGTAAAAATGGTTACCTTTTAGATGGTTTTCCTCGTACACTTCCTCAAGCTGATGCTGTTACAAACGCGGGTATTGAGATTGATGCAGTAATTGAGATTGATGTAGCTGATGAGGTGATTGTTAAGCGTATGAGTGGACGTCGTGCTCACTTAGCATCTGGAAGAACTTACCATTTAGAGTATAACCCACCAAAAGTTGCAGGTAAAGATGATGAGACTGGTGAAGAACTTGTGCAACGTCCTGATGATAAAGAGGATGTTGTTTTAGATCGTCTTAAAGTTTATCATGAGCTTACTGAGCCACTTGTAAACTACTACAAAGACCAAGCTTCTAAAGTAGATACTCTTACTTACATCACTGTTGATGGAACTGCTGATATTTCTGATGTTGAAGTAGCGATTACTTCTAAGTTAGGGTAGATATTTAAGTTTACTCTTGTTCCTATGCTCCGCATAGGAATACATATATGTTTGTGGTTTTTATAAGTATGCATTCCCATCGAGACGATGGGAATGAGAAAAAACTACTCTGCTTTTTTAAGAATCAAAGTTGTTGACTTACTAAAGTCAAAATACTTGTTTGCTACCTCTTGAACTTTTGAGGCAGTTACTTTCTTTACATCTTCTTCGTAAGTCATAAGTGGTGTGATATCGCCACGAACTAAGTATGAACCATAAAGGTTTGCAACTGAAGTTGAGCTCTCTAGTGAGTAGATAAAGTCAGCTTTAGTGTTTATTTTCACCTTATCTAGTTCAGCTTTAGTTACCTTTGTTGTTTTCATAAGCTCTATCTCTTTGAGAAGCTCTTTTTCAACATCTACCGCGTTTACACCCGGATTACATGAAGCAAGGAAGATAAAAAGACCTGGGTCCTTGTTCTCCATGTTATAAGCATAAATAGAGTTAACCATACGTTTTTCATCTACAAGGTTTTTGTAAAGACGTGAACTTTTGCCAGAGTATAAAATCTCAGAGATAACACTCAGTGTCACTTGGTCTTTATGTAAGTAGTCTGGAATATGAAAAGTGATTGCCAGCATTTGAACTTCACTATCTTTATGAACGATAATGCGTTTCGCTCCATCTTGTTCAGGCTCTACAAACTTAAACTCTGGAATAGTAGTTGTATTTTTGATATCTTTAAACTCTTTTTTTACTTTTTTGAAGACATCTTTAGCTTTTACATCACCCGTAACTATGAGAATGGCATTATTTGGTTGGTAGTAAGTCTTATGAAAATCTCTAATATCATCAATCGACCATGTTTGAATATCATTCATAAACCCTATTGGAGTCCAGTGGTAAGGGTGGTAAGTGTAGGCATTATTAAACATTGCAAAGTATAAAAATCCCATAGGAGAGTTTTCTGTTCTCCAGCGTCTCTCTTCAGCTACAACGTCGCGTTCTGGTTGGAACTCTTTGTCTTTGAGTTTAAGATTTTGCATAAGTTCAGCATAAAGTTCAACTGATTTTCCAAGGTTGTCTGTGCTTGATTTTATGTAGTAGTGTGTGTAGTCAAAACTAGTTGAAGCATTGTTAACACCACCTATGCTTTTTACTTCTTTGTCAAACTCACCCGCATTTAGGTTTTTTGTTGACTTGAAGTTCATATGCTCTAGCATATGTGCAATTCCAGTTTTACCCATAACTTCGTTACGGCTTCCTACTTTGTAGAAGATATCTGTGCTTATAACATTTGTAGAGTTTTCTAAGGGAATTACAACGATTTGTAGTCCATTTTTTAAAGTTTTTGTTTCGTATTTTGGTAATGATGAAGACATGATATGAGTCTCGCTCCCTTTATTTTGAGTAGTTTTAGTTGTGGGCGTTTTATACTCTATAAACGCGGTTGAGCTAAATAGTATAGATGAGCTAATAAGCAGAGTTGTTAAAATTTTCATACTTATTTTCTATCTGCACCGATAGCTTCAGTAATGTTTGAGTAGCCATCTTTTTTTATAAGCTCTATAAGCTCTCTGTTTATGTTCATAATCATATCTGGACCATGAAAAACAAGACCACTTAAAATCTGAACTAAAGATGCTCCAGCTTTTATGCGTCTGTATGCTTCCTCAGCTGAGTCAATTCCACCAACAGAGATAAGAAGTGTTTTACCGTAGAGCTCTTTTGCAACAGCTTCAAAAAGTCTAAAACTCTTCTCTTTAAGAACTGCACCACTCAGTCCACCAATATCTTTAGGATTTTTAACAAGTGAGTAATCAATAGTAGTGTTTGTAGCGATAATACCATCAGCACCAGCCTCAACCGCCATAGTTGTCAAGGCAATAGCATCTTCATGAGTCATATCTGGAGCGATTTTTAGTAAAATAGGCATCTTTGTAAGTGCTTTTGCTTCTTTGAAAAGGTTAGTAATAAACTCTTCATTTTGTAGATCTCTTAAACCTGGAGTGTTTGGTGAAGAGATGTTGATAACAAAGTAGTCACCAAGGCCATCAAAGGCTTTTATGAGGTGAGTGTAGTCGCTAATTGCATCTTTTTCAGAAGTGAGCTTGTTTTTACCGATATTTACACCTATAGGAGTTGTAAAGGGAAAACGCTCTTTAAGGCGCTTAACAACCTTGTAAGCACCCTCATTGTTAAAGCCCATCGCGTTTTGGATAGTCTCCTCTTCAATGTGGCGAAACATTCTAGGTTTAGGATTTCCCGCTTGTGGTTTAGGAGTGACTGTCCCTATCTCTGTGTAACCAAAGCCTAAAATCTGCATACCACGAATCATAGTTGCGTTTTTGTCAAAACCAGCACCAAGACCAACAGGATTTAAAAATTCACGACCAAAGATAGTCTGTGTTAGAACATCGTCAGTGATAAAGTGAGATTTTAAAAAGAAGTTAAAAGGAACTTGACAGAGATTTGGAAGTCTCAAAACACTCTCTGCAATATGGTGCGCAGTCTCAGGTTGAAACTTAAAAAGTATAGGTTTTATAGCGTTGTAGTTTATCATAAGTACTCTTTTGCCTTTGGATGAAAATTAAGTGGATTATAGCTTTATAATGCTAATAGTCTTATTATTAGCAAAAACTATGACAATATACAAAGTTTTGTGTTCTTTGAATTGACATAAATAAAATTAATCATTGAAACTCTTTGGTAAAATCAAACCTACTCTTGATTTATAGTTAATATAAACATCTCCTAATTCTTTGATTAAATCTTTCTCTTCAAAATATAAACCAATAAAAATATAAATTGTAAATAATGATGATAAAATAAAATGTCCATAATTCATAACAGGTGTAATCCAAAGACCGAGTAAAATACCTAGTTGAATTGGATGTCGTATAAATTTATAAAATAATTTTTCTTGAAAATTAGTATCCTTAGGTTGTTTGTTTTTTAAATTTAAATAAACTTGCTGTAATCCAAAAAGCTCAAAATGATTTATTACAAATGTTGCAACTACAGAAAAAATCCAACCAAAAATAAACCCAAACCATAAAAAAACTACTAAATAGCTATTATCTATTTCCCATATTATGCCATCTATAGGTTGCCAATATAAACATATTAGTATAAATATAATTCCCGATAAAAATACATAAGTACTTCTCTCCATTGCTTCAGGCATTAATTTATAAATATATTTTTTAAACCATTGTCTAGCCATAATAGAATGTTGAATACCAAATAGTAAAACTAAAAAAATATTTATTAATATTGCATATATTAGTGTTGTCTCTTGGTGAGAGTATATATTTTTACTAATTATATTCCATTTGGTCAAATATAGTATAAACCAAGTTTGACCAATCAATCCAACTATATATGATAAAACACCATAAATAAAAATTATTACTTTCATATTACTTATATTCCTTTTTTATCATATTCTAAACAGAGTCATCGACTCTCATAGTAACTGTTTCTATTAGACTTCTTGCATAACCTAGACCCTAAATTAGTATGCCCTTTGGGTACAAGTTTAGGGTGACGAAGTTACAACTGACCGTCATTCCAAACTTGTACCCAAAGGGTATAAACAATTTGGAATCTAATTTATGAGTTATGAAAGAAGTCTATTGAATATTCTTTGAATATCTATATCTTTCATTATATTTGATTTTATTCATGTTGTCAATAAATTACTTCTTTATAGAACGACTGCTGTGAGCAATAATCTTCTCGAAAGGGTAAACATTATTGGTCTTCTTTGAGACTTTGTAATAACTACAAACTAGTCACAGTCACATAAGGAACGAAAAGTATAAATAACATATTAAAGGGATGTTTTTCCCCTTAAAAAATAAAAGACATATAATATTACAAGAGTTAAAAGTATTACTTCATCTTAAGCCAACTTAACTATAATCACTTTACTAATTAAGAACTAAAAGGTGACTATTTTGAGTGCACAACAATTTACACATTTACATTTACATACTGAATATTCACTCCTAGATGGTGCCAATAAACTCACAAACCTTGTTTCTCGTGTGAAAGAGCTTGGAATGACCTCTGTAGCTATGACAGACCATGGAAATATGTTTGGCGCTATTGACTTTTATAAGCAGATGACGAGTGCTGGAATAAAGCCTATTATCGGGATAGAGGGCTATATACATAATGGTGAAACCTTAGATGATAAAAGTACAAAACAACGTTTTCACATCTGCCTCTATGCTAAAAATAAAAAGGGATACCAGAATCTTATGTATCTCTCATCTCAAGCATTTATACATGGGATGTATTACTTTCCTCGTATCAACAAAAAAGAGCTTCGAGCACACTCTGAAGGAATTATCTGTAGTTCTGCTTGTCTGCAAGGGGAAGTAAACTGGCACCTGAATCTTGCAAACGAGAGAAATGTTCGTAATGGTGCCTTAGGGTACGAGGGTGCACTTGAAGTGGCTCGTGAGTATAAAGAGATATTTGGAGATGACTTTTATCTTGAGCTTATGCGTCACGGTATTGGTGATCAACTCTATATAGATGAGCAGATACTGAAAATTGCTAAAGAGTTAGATATCAAAATTGTTGCGACTAACGATACTCACTACACCTATCCAAATGATGCGCAGTATCACGAAGCTTTTATGTGTATAGGTATGAATAAACTCTATGATGACCCAAATCGTATGCGTCACTCAGTGCATGAGTTCTATCTTAAAAGCCCTGCACAGATGGCAAGGTTATTTGCCGATATTCCAGAAGCTATAGCAAATACTCAAGAGATTGTAGATAAGTGTGAAGAGTATGTGCCTATTGTTAAAACACCGACTCCACCTAACTTTAAGTTTACAAAAGAGTATGCTCAAAAAGAGGGCTTAGATATTGACTTTCCTGATGACCCACCTTTAGAAAAAGATGCAAGTGATGAAGATAAGAAAAAACATTTTTTAGCAGCTGACAAAAATGATGCAGCTTACTTTGTTTACAAGTGTAAAGAGGGTTTAAAAAAGCGTCTTAAAATTGTTCCAGAAGGGCGTCATAAAGAGTATAGAGAGCGTTTAGAGTTTGAGATGGATATCATCAACTCTATGAAGTTTCCGGGTTATATGATGATTGTTTGGGACTTTGTTATCGAAGCGAAGCGTCTTGGTATCGCTGTTGGTCCTGGACGTGGTTCAGCTGCTGGAAGTCTTGTTGCTTACTCCTTAGAGATTACTGATATCGACCCGATGAAGTATGATCTACTTTTTGAGCGATTTTTAAATCCTGAGCGTGTAAGCATGCCCGATATCGATATGGACTTTATGCAGGCTCGTCGTGGAGAAGTAATCGACTATGTTGTAGAGAAATATGGTCGAAATCAGGTAGCACAGATCATCACCTTTGGTTCACTTTTGGCAAAAGGGGTTATACGTGATGTCGCTCGTGTTTTAGAGATGCCATTAAGTCAAGCAGATAAGATGGCAAAACTTATTCCTGATGAACTTGGAATTACTCTTAATGGAAAAACAAAAAATGGTGAGTTTAAAGATGGTGCTTTTCAAAAAGAGCCGAAGATTCAAGAGCTTATCAATGAAGATGCCAATGCGAAGAGAGTTTGGGAGTTTGCCAAAAAGTTAGAGGGACTTAAGCGTAACTCAGGTATTCATGCTGCTGGTGTAGTTATTAGTAATGAAGAGCTTTGGAAAAAGACACCTATCTATAAACCATCTGGTGAGACAACATTTGTAACACAGTACTCGCTAAACTATATGGAAGATATTGATCTTATTAAGTTTGACTTCCTTGGTCTGAAAACTCTTGATGTTATCCAAAATGCAGTGAAGCTGATAAAACGGCGTTACGATTTGGATGTAAACTGGGATGAGATAGATGTTGATGATAAAGGTGTTTACGAGGTCATTCAAACGGGTGAAACAGAGGGAATGTTCCAGATAGAGTCCTCTGGTATGCAAGATTTGAACCGTCGTTTAAGACCCGATAACTTTGAAGATCTTATTGCCGTCTTGGCACTTTACAGACCGGGACCGATGGAGTCAGGAATGCTTGATGATTTTATCGAGCGTAAGCATGGTCGCAAAAAAGTATTTTACCCTTTTGAAGAGGTTAGTTTTGACCTTTTAAAAGATACACTTGGACCAACTTATGGGATGATTGTTTATCAAGAACAAGTTATGCAGATAGTGCAGATTATCGGTGGTATGAGTCTTGGTGGTGCAGATATTGTTCGTCGTGCTATGGGTAAGAAAAAAGTTGAAGAGATGGAAAAATATAACCGACTCTTCTCTGAGGGTGCACAAAAACTAGGGCTTGATTATAAACTAGCATCAGCACTTTTTGACCTTATAGAAAAGTTTGCTGGGTATGGTTTTAATAAGTCTCACTCAGCAGCTTATGCGATGGTTACATTTCAAACGGCATGGCTTAAAACCTACTATCCAAATGAGTTTATGGCAGCACTCTTAACATCAGACAAAGACAATACCGATAAGGTTGTCCGCTATATTGATGAAGTTAAACGTATGGGTATAGAGCTTGGTCCACCTGATGTTTGTGACTCTTATTTGGAGTTTTCGGCAATCACTAAAGATGGTAAAGATATTGTCCTTTTTGGTCTTGGTGGAATCAAAGGAGTAGGTCAAGCTGCCATTGAAGCAATGCTCCAAGAGCGTGAGGAGAATGGAGATTACACCTCATGGCAAGACTTTGTAAATAGAATCGAGCCATCAAAGGTAAATAAGCGTGTTATAGAAGCGATGATAAAATCTGGTGGATTTGATAGGTTTGGATACTCAAGAAAAGCACTTTTAGATCAGATAGAACTTATAGTTGATACTGCAAAAAAAGCGAGTGAAGCGAAGAAAAATGCGGTAGGAAGCCTCTTTGGAGATGATGAGGAGATAACAAGTGTACAACTTACTCTTAAAAACTCAGAGGAGTATGAGCTCAAAGAGATTTTAGAGTTTGAAAAAGATACTCTTGGTTTTTATGTATCTGGGCACCCGATGGATGAGTATAGAGAAGAGCTAGATGAGTTAAACTACTCACTCTCTTCTGAACTTGAATCTATCAAAGATGGTTCGTATGCGATTTTTATTGGAAAAGTTGAAGATGTTGTTATAAAGATGAGTAAAAAGGGAAATCAGTTTGGTATTGTAAACCTTATGGATTTTCATGGAAATATCGAAATTATGCTTTTCTCAGATAAGCTTGAAAAACTTGATGAGATGAATAAAGAAGAACCTATCGCGTTTAAGGGTAAAATCACTCACACTGACTTTGGTCCTCGCATAGGAATAAGTAAAATTATGACTCTTAAAGAGGCAAAAAAAGAGACGAAAAAGACTAAAAAAGAGGTTCGTGAAAAACCATTAGAAGCACTTAACTTAGCAGTTAGACTCGATACAAATAGTAATGTGTTAGAAGACTTATATACTCTTATAAGACAAAATCCTGGAAATAGGCCTCTCAAAATTACAATTGTTTCAAAACTACATAATGTGGTGATAGATTCTGCGATACGAGTAAATGCCGCCATTGTCTCAGCACTTGATGGTAATGAGGCAGTTGATATTATAGAAGATTAAACACTATTTAATATGTTCAGTTATAATAAACTGAACAAAGGAGTAGGTGTGCAAAAATGAATAAAAAAATCATAAATCAAGCACTGAAATTTGAAAATAGCAACCCTCCTAGTTCACAAATTAAAGACTTATACTCCTTAGCCCTTAAGTATCAGATTGATAACAATACCTACTTTTTACAAGCAAAGAGAGGTGAAAAAGCTACTATAAAAAATGAAAAACTCTTTTTTACTTTTAT
>Ga0256826_1000719_pt1 | contig 20302 bp, 13 predicted proteins | sample CV79metaG_FD_185975 | JGI IMG/M metagenome (GOLD analysis project Ga0256826, IMG submission 185975) | Hydrothermal vent microbial communities from East Pacific Rise, Pacific Ocean - CV79 | ecosystem: Environmental > Aquatic > Marine > Hydrothermal vents | place: Pacific Ocean: East Pacific Rise...
TAGCAAACATAGAGAGTTCAAAACCATCTAAAAACTCTTCAACAATTACTTTTTTACCAGCATCACCAAAAGATTTTCCACTTAACATTTCACCAATAGCTTTTTTAGCCTCATCATGACTCATTGCGATGATAACACCTTTACCACCACAAAGACCATCAGCTTTTACAACGATAGGAGCTGTTAATGTATCTGTAAACTTATATAGTTCTTCAATAGAATCAGATTCTATGTAGGTTGCAGTTGGAATATTATACTTTGCTAAAAAGTTTTTCATATAAACTTTTGAGCCTTCGAGTTGAGCTGCTTCTTTCGATGGACCAAAGATAGTAAGACCCTCAGCCTTGAAAATATCGACAACACCATCAACTAATGGTGCTTCTGGACCTACAATCGTAAGTTCAATTTCATTCTCTTTAGCAAATGTTGCTAGTTCATTGTAATCTTTGATGTTAAGATTAGTTCCTAAATCACTTGTCGCACCATTTCCAGGTTGAAAGAACAGTTCATGTTCTCTATCTTCACTCTTAATTGCTCTAGCAATTGAGTACTCTCGCCCGCCACTACCTAAAATCAAAATTTTCATATAATTTACTCCATAAAATAAAAAAAGTATTTATTTAAAAGAAACAAATCTTCTAAATAAATACTTCTGTAAGATAGATAACCCAAGCAACCGTTTCGCTTTTGGTTCGGTTCTCAGAGCCGAATTTGGGTGAAGAGAGGATGGATACGGCAGCATAACCTCGAAAAGTTTCCCTTCCTCAAGCGGTTACACCGACACACACCAACACTACTTGTTCACAATTTGAATATGTAGAACCCTCATAAGTGCGATTATTCGAATCACTCAGATTATCTATATATAATTATACAAAAATATAACTTGATTTACTTTTATGTTTATTTTTATATAATACAAAATTAAAATTCAATGATAGGTTTCTTATGGCATACATCCCATTAATTGCGAGAGTCAACTCTCTTCCACCTCTTCCAGAGTCAGTCTTAAAAATAGAAACACTTTATGCCTCTGGCAATCCAGACATAGATGATATTGTAAAAATTATAGAATCAGATCCTCTCCTTACAGCTGATATTTTAGCAAAAGTTAATGCACCATTTTATGGTTTTTCTAAGACTATTGTAGATATTCTGCAAGCAGTTACTCTTTTTGGTTCAACTCAAATACGATCTATAGTACTTTCATCAAGTATTAACCGTTCTTTTAATATTGACCTATCTCCTTACAATATTTCAACATTAGAATTCTCAAAAATTAGTATGATTCAAAGTGAACTGATTTTTCAATGGTACATGAGCATAGACATAGAGCTTGCTAGAATACTCACACCTATCGCATTTCTTATGGAAACAGGGAAAATCCTCATTGCTAAGGATATTTTACAAGAAAATAAAACAAAAGATTTTTTAATAGATACTCAAAAATATAGTGACCTTTCATACGTTGAAAATATCTATACAAATATGACAACAGCACAGATTAATGCTATAATTTTTGAGCATCTTCACCTAAATGAAATATTCTACGACACTATGAAATATCTTGATATTGAAAAAGAAATACCAAAAAATATTCAAAATATCAAAGAGATGATCATAGCATTACGAGTTGTAAGAACAGCCGTAAACGTGAAAGATCAATTCAGTGACTACTCATTAGAGAATGCTGTTAAAATTCTCAAAAACAATTCACTTAATGTAGAAACATTTAACCGTGTAGTAAAAAGAATTACAAGAAAATATTTTGACTAACTTTTAGCTATTTAATAAGATATTCATCAATATCTTTAAAAAGTTTTGCTAATTGAATATTATAAAAAGAGATGAATTCTTTCCAGTTACTGCGCTCACCCTTTTCAAATTCATACTCCATTGTTGCAGCACTTTCACAGAGATTATAGGCACCAATATTAAGAGAAACGTCCTTTATATCCATTGCTAAACGACGAGCTTCTTTAAATTTTCCTGCATCACATAGCTCTTTGAGATTTACACTTGAGTTTACATATATACTTTTGAATTCTTCGAGAATAGAGTGGTAAAACTCTTCATCAGAATGACATCTTCCTAAACCCACAGAGATAGAAAGTTCACTAAATTGATCTTCTATTACAAGTTTTTCATCAACATCAATATTTATATCATTGTTAATGATATTTATTTTTGTACTATTTAACATATCATAAATTTTTTTATAAAAAATATCTACGATAATTGGTTTTGCTATATGGCCTTGCATTCCTGAAGCCACAACTTTAGAAACTGCATCATCCATCACATCTCCAGTAAGTGCTAAAATTGGCAAGTCTTTATATTTAGAACTTTTACGTATCTCTCGTGTTGCCTGATAACCATTCAAGTTTGGCATATTAATATCCATAAGTAGTAAATCGAAATGAATATTTTTATAAACTAAGTCAACCGCTTCTTGTCCATCATTGACAAAAGTCAGTTCTATCCCTGTTTGTGCTAAAAGTCCTTGAATAACTTTTTGATTAATATCATTATCTTCAGCTACTAATATTTTTTTATTAGGTATTGTCTTTAACTTATCTTTTCTTGTCATTTTTCGAGAACGAGTATCCAAATTTTTTGCAACATAAAGATCAACTATCATATTCAAAACATTTTGTTGAGAACAAGGTACTTGAAGATAAGAATCTACCTGTAAACTTTCGAGTAAACTACTTTCTATAACACTGTAAAGCTCACTTAAGATTACTAGCTTTGTCTTATACTGTTTTTGCATATTAGAAATCACTTCAATTGCTGTAGTTGTGATGTTATATTGATTTATTATTAAAATATTATATTCAGTTTTCACTTCCAATCGGTAGTCATCAAAAGAAGCTACGGAATCTGTTTCGTAGTTAAAATAACTTAAAGATTTTATTAAAGGTATCACATTTGTATTAGATGGGTCTACTATTAAAATCTTTTTATTTAACATTGATGAAGATGGTAATCTATACTGTCTCTGATTTTCAGGATCTTTAAGTTTTAAACTTGCCGTAAATGTAAATGTAGTTCCCACATCTTTTTGACTACTGACTTTTATTTCACCATCCATCAGTTCAATAAGCTCTTTGGATATTGAAAGTCCAAGTCCAGTTCCTCCAAATTCTCTACTAGTTGAATCATTTGCTTGATAATAAGAGTTAAACATATTCTCAACTTGTTCTTCTGTCATACCAATTCCAGTATCAGAAATAGCGAATTCTAATTTCAAATCATCTGCAAACTTTGAATAAACCTTCAAGCTTAAGTTTACTTCTCCATTTTGAGTAAACTTAACAGCATTTCCTATGAGGTTAATAAGAACTTGTCCTAAACGAAGGGAATCACCTATCACTTTAGAGGGAACATCTTTGTCAACATCCATAGTAAGAATAACACTTTTTCGTTTTGCATTTATAGCATTAACATTTAAAACATAGTCAAGTATATTATTAATATTAAACTCTATTTTTTCTATTTTTAACTCACCCGCCTTTATTTTAGAAACATCTAAAATATCATTAATAAGGTTAAGAAGATGCTGTGATGAATTTTCTATTTTTTCTACATAATCTTTTTGAAGTTTTGTTAATTCACTCTCAAGGACTAAATGAGTTAAACCCATAATGGCTGTCATTGGTGTTCTTAGTTCATGACTTACATGAGATAATAATTCGTCTTTTGTATTTACATCTAAAGTACTTTTTTGCAATCTATCTTCATAAATCATCGTCTTATTTTTAAGCTGTTCATTCTCTTTTCTCATTAAGAGTAAATACCTCATTAAAAATAAGAGTATTGAAGTAAAGAGAATAACTGCAATAGAAATATAAAGAGGGAAATTTTCTTTACTCTTTTCAACTTTCTTAACAACTTTAATTATCTTTGTCTCTGGTAATGCCACTTGTTTAATTTCTATTGGTACTGGTGTCTTAAGTGTTATTTCTTCTTCTTTTATAAAATTCTGATCTTCTGCAACAATCTCTTTTTTATCTTCTACTACACTGTCCAGAGTTTCTTCTTTTCTTGCTCTTTTTGGCATATTTTTGAGTTTTGTAACATAGATATCTTGATATTCTAAACGTAGTGTATCCAAGACTTCTTGCAGTGTCTTTCTATCTGTAAATGGCTCAGCAACAATTACATAATACTTTCCAGATTCTCTTACTTTAAAAATAAAATCATTACTTTGAATAAGGTCTTCTATAGTTTTCTGAGAAAGTACAAAATTATCTATCTCAACTAAAGAATTTTCAGCAACAACAAGGCTCGGATAGGTACCAATTCTAATACTTCGAATATACTCTGCATTTAAAGTAAGTGAAAAAAAGATTACAAATATAAATAAATAAATAAATTTCAATAAAACCCCTTAATTGTTTCCTAATTTATCCATTATAACAAAAAATTGTGTGCTTCTAGTGAGTTTATTTATTTTGTGCAAGTTCTACACAAGCATTTATTGTCGTTTTTTTTGAAACTTTACAATAGATATTAGAGGGTAGTGATTTTTTTGTGCTTTCACCAATAACTATAATATTATGTGTACTTAACAATTTATTTGTTTGTAGAAAACATTTGACACTTGAAGGAGAGGTAAATATAAGCGTTGAATAGGGATCTAATGAAAGATTTTTTATACTTTGTGAACATTGACTTTCATAAACTACAACTTCATCAATTAAAAATCCATTTTCTACTTTTTCTTGAACAAAATTTGAAGCAACTTCTTTAGCTCTTAAATAGAGCCATTTAGTTTTCTTTGGATATTTAGAGATAATATCACTTAAATCATCACCATATCCAGAACCTATTTCTAAAGTTTTACATCCTATCTTTTTCATACTTTCTGCTGTAGCATTTGAAATAGATAAAACTTTTTTCATTTTATATTCTGATGAATACTGTTTTAGGGCTAATGCAACTTGCTTAGAAGTAGCTATAAGATAGTCATATTGTTCAAAATTTATAGCAGGTTTTAAGAGTGTTATTTCTAAAGAATTAATACTGATTGTATCGGGATGAGTAGAGATAGAAAAAAGGTAAATTGTTTTTTGCACAGGATATCCTAGGTATTTCGGTACTTAAATTTATATTAAATACCGAAATTTTCTTACTTTATTCCCACTCAATTGTTGCAGGTGGTTTAGAAGAGATGTCATAAACAACTCTATTTATTCCATCTACTTCATTTATAATTCTTCTTGAAATTCTCTCAAGTAAATCATGTGGTAAGTGAGCGAATGTAGCAGTCATACCATCAACTGCTTCAACAACTCTTACACAAACTGTGTTGTCATAAGTACGATTATCACCCATAACACCAACAGATTTAACATTAAGTAAAACTGCAAATGCTTGCCATGTTTTAGCATAGTATCCACTCGCTTTAAGTTCATCAAGTAAAATAACATCAGCTTCACGAAGAATGGTTAAGTCAGGAACGTTTACATCACCCATAATTCGTATAGCAAGTCCAGGCCCAGGGAATGGATGACGATTAATCATACCTTCTGGAAGCCCTAGTTCTAAACCTATTTTACGAACCTCATCTTTGAAAAGTTCACGAAGTGGTTCGATTAGCTCAAAATCCATCCAATCAGGAAGACCACCAACATTGTGATGAGACTTAATAACCTCAGATGGACCATTTACAGAGATAGATTCGATAACATCAGGATAGAGTGTTCCTTGTGCTAAAAATTTAATGCCATCATGCTTTTTAGCCTCTTTTTCAAACTCTTCTATAAAAGTATGCCCGATAATTTTACGTTTTTGCTCAGGATCAGAGATACCCTCTAGTTTTCCTAAAAAGTTATCGACTGCATCTACAGTGATAAGAGGTGTTTTAAGATTGATTTTAAATACCTCTTCAACCTGCTCACGCTCACCTTTTCTTAAAAGACCATTGTCAACAAAAACAGGGATTAGTTGATCACCGATTGCTTCATAAAGCATAGCTGCTACAACAGAACTATCAACTCCACCACTCAGACCACAAAGGACTTTACCATCTCCAACTTTTTCACGAATTGATTCGATTTGTTGTTTTAAGAAGTGCTCCATTTTCCATTTTTCAGTCACACCACAAATATTTTTTGCGAAGTTACGAAGCATTAAGTAACCCTCTTCAGAGTGTTGAACTTCTGGGTGAAACTGCATTGCATAAACACGTTTTTCTTCATTTGCAATCGCTGCATAAGGGGAGTTCGCAGATGTAGCGATAGGAGAAAAACCTTCTGGAAGTACATCTACTTTATCTGAATGTGACATCCAAACTACACGGTTGTCATCACAGTCAGCTAAAAGTGGAGATTTTGTCTCTAATTTCAATTCTGCTTTTCCATACTCATGATGGTCAGAACGAATAACACTCCCACCAAAGTCAACAGCTATTCTTTGCATACCATAGCAGATACCAAGAACAGGAATACCCATAGAGTATACACCTTGGTCTACTTTGTATGCATCTTCATTGTAAACAGAAGATGGACCACCACTTAAAATAACTCCCTTAGGACCTTTCGCTTTAATATCTTCTACAGAAGTATGATAAGGAAGAATTTCACAGTAAATTTTGTCTTCACGAAGACGACGTGCGATAAGTTGTGTGTATTGAGAACCAAAATCTAAAACGATGATACTAACATTTGTCATATAGATGCCTTTATAATTAAGTATAGTGATTAAATATATGAAAGGATACTACAATAAAGATTAATTTTTGGTTTACATAAAATGAAAAGAAAGAAATAGAAAACTATCTCCACATAAAGTGGAGACAAGCAAGAAGAAGATTAATAGAGACCTAAAATCTCAAATTGGAGGTACCAGATTGAAACTGATACGATATAACCTACTAAGATAGTCCAAGCATGTTTCATATGAGATCCAAAAGTATAAATACCATGAAGTCTACCCATAACACCAACACCGGCTGCTGACCCAAAAGAGATAAGTGATCCACCAACTCCAGCAGTCATAGTTACAAGCATCCATTGTGCTAAATCCATCTCTGGAGAAGATTTTAAGATCGCACTCATTACTGGTACATTATCAACAACTGCTGAAAGAAAACCAACCCCAATATTTGCAGCAGTTGGTCCAACTAAAGTATACATTTGGTGAATATACTCTAAAAAACCTAAATAATGAAGAGCTCCAACTGCTGAAAGAATACCAAAAAAGAAAAGTAATGTATCATTTTCAACTTTTTGCATATTCACATAAATATTAAATCCATTTTGACCACTTTTAGTAAGGTGTATAGAATACAGTTTAAGTACCGCCATACCAAACATCATTCCCCACATTGCAGGAAAATGAAAAAATTGATGACCGAGAACAGCCATAATAATTGTAGCTACACCTAGGTATGCTACACCCATACCACCATCTAAAACAGCAGGTTTTTTCTCACTTGCAGCATCAAAAGGAGGTTGTCCTTTAGGTATAGACATAGAGAGTAAAAATGCCGTCACTAACCATCCAAGTACAGATGCTGGGAAAAGATATAAAAAGTCTAAAAAGGCTCCCTTATTTGCTGTCCATGCCATAAGCGTTGTAATATCACCAAATGGAGACCATGCACCACCAGCATTTGCTGCAACAACGATATTAATAGCACCTGGGACTAAAAATGCCAAATTTTTCTTATCTATTGTAAAAAGAACAGTTGAAAGAATAAGTGCTGTTGTAAGATTATCTGCTACGGGAGAGATAAAAAATGCCAACAGACCCGTAAGCCAAAAAAGTTTCTTGTATGTATAACCTTTTGAAACAAGTTTATACTTCATAAGATCAAAAACTCCACGCTCTATCAATGTTTCAATATATGTCATTGCCACCAATAAGAAGAAGAAAATTTCTGCAATTTCAAGTATTAAATGCTCTAATTCATCATGTAAAGGATCCGGATTAAGACCATTAATCGCATAATAAATACCTATTAGCATAAACATAAAAGTACCTGCAAAAAGTGCTGGTTTTGCCTTGTTTACTTCATATTTATCTTCTGTAGCAATAAAATAATATGCTATTACAAATACTGCTAAACTTAACCAACCTACCCATGTTGTTGCCAAGTTTACATCGTGACCTACCGCAGCAACTGCAGTTTCAACTACTGAACCATGTTCCATTATTTCTCCTCTTGCATCGTATGAACGCCAATTGATTTGTCTCTAGAAAGTGCACCTAGGACTATCTCTTTTGCTGTTAATAAACGAAATTTCAATAGTGTACCAATATTTTCATTTAAAAGAACATTAATTGAGTCTAATGCATCATTTAATCCTCTTTTTGTACGAATTATAGATACATTCTCCCACATTATGCGTCTGAGTTGATTCTTTTTTTCTTTATCACCCTTTAAGCTCATCACATTTACAACAACATTAAACTCCAAAAACTCTTTTTCTGAGCTATTATTTAAAATATTTTCTACTGCACGTGAGGCAAAGACTAAACCTTCAAGTAAAGAGTTTGATGCAAGTCTGTTTGCACCATGAACTCTGGTTGAAGCAACCTCACCTATGGCATAAAGATTTTCCACACTTGGAACCCTAGCATTTAGTTCAGTTCTTATACCACCTATTGAATAGTGAAAAGCGGGACTAATAGGTACTCTTGTTTGAGGTACATTAAAGCCTATAGATTTAAAGTAACTACTGATGTTTGGAAATCTTTTGTGAAAATACTCTTCTTTAAAATTATCAAACGCCAAGTAAACTTGCATCCCTGTTTTCTTTTTATATATGTAGATTGATTTACTAACTATATCACGAGAAGCCAACTCGCCCCTTTCATCATAATCAAATAAAAACCTTTTGCCATTTTCATCTTCAATAGTAGCACCCTCTCCACGAAGAGCCTCAGTTAAAAGCATCTTTTGAGCATTATCACTGTTGACAAAAACTGTTGGATGAAACTGAAGCATCTCCATCCTATCTAGTGCGATACCTTTATCTACACATAATCCTTGAATATCTCCACTTATACAAGGTGCATTGGTATGGTACTCATAAAGTGAACCAACACCTCCACTTGCAATGATAATATCTTTAGCATAAAGGTTTTTACTCTCCCTGTGATCAAGCACTGTAACTCCATAACAGACACCATCATTTATAAGTAAGTCTACAACACGAGCATTACTTAGCATTGCATGAGGATTTTTTTCTAGTAAGAAGTGATGCATATATCGCCCTGTAGCATCTCCTCCTGCATGCAAAATTCTTTCACAAGAGTGCGCAGCTTCTTTTGTATAAAGGAGGTTCCCCTTATCATCTGTATCAAAATCAAAACCATTGTTAATCAAGTCGTCTATAGCTTCTCTTGAATATTTTGAAAGAATATTTACAGCTTCTTCATCACATAAGCCATCACCGGCATTTAAAGTATCACTTATATGAATTGGGATATCACCTTCATCTCTTGCTAAAGCAACTCCACCCTGTGCATAAAATGTGTTGCACTTAAAAATTTCACGCTTATTTATGATAAGAACTTTTTTTTCTTTAGGTAGTTTCATTGCAGCATATAGACCAGCTACACCAGCACCAATAATTATTACATCATATTTCAACATTATTTGCAACTTTCATTATTTTCTATATTTTTAGGAAATTTTTTATCTTTAATGATAAACTTTACATTCTCATCACCTGCAGGTGCATCTTCTTGATAATACGGTTGTTTTTTATATCCACACCCATTCAAGCCTAAGAGAAAGCTTGCTATAATAAACATATGAAAAATGCTAGCCAGATTATTACTACTATTCAATACAAACCTCAGTATAAAAGAATTTTACAACACAAGTGTATCCAGAAATTACGTTCCATTATGCTTCCTGCAATACAAAAAAGTATTAAATACGGCTACATAAAAGATTCTAAAGTACATTTTGTAATTTCATCAACACTTAATAAATATGATAAAGATAATATTATAAATACTATTAAATTGGTTTTAAATGGCAACATGATAAAAAGAAATGAGAATCTTTTTGAGTGTATTGATGCAAATATTGAAGATGTTATAGTAAAAGTGGACCATAGACCTGTTTTTGATTTTAAACCTCATACTACAACTGCTCATAAGATTTGCTATTTTGAGAGAGCTTCTGGAGATATTGACATAACAATAAGAGATGAGAAACTAAATACTCTTGCACATGAGATACAAAATATCATAAAAGAGAAACATTGAGACTACTTGAGACAATTAAACAGCTTCCTACTTCTGCTGGTGTTTACCAGTACTTTGATGTAAATGGGCACCTTCTCTATATTGGAAAAGCAAAAAATCTTGCAAATCGTGTAAAAAGTTACTGGCAATTTACTCCGGAGTTAGCACCAAACAAGACTCTTTCTATACGAATCACTAAAATGATTAGCCAATGTGTGTCATTAAACTACATAGTTGTGAACTCAGAGCATGATGCTCTAATTTTAGAAAATTCTCTTATCAAACAACTTAATCCAAAATACAATATTCTTCTTAGAGATGACAAGACCTACCCTTATATTTACATAGATAATTCACAAAAGTACCCTCGTTTCGAAATAACACGGAAGATTATCAAGAGTAAAGAGATAACTTACTATGGCCCCTATTCAATTGGTGCTAGAGATATTTTAGATTCAATCTATGAGATTTGTAAACTTATTCAAAAGAAGAGTTGTCTTGGTTCTAAAAAACTCTGTCTTTATCATCAAATAGACAAATGCCTTGGACCCTGTGAACTGCCAATATCAAAAGAACGATATGATATAGAGATTCAACTCGCAACAAGTCTCATAAAAAACAAAAAACTTCTACTTAGCCAACTGCAAGATAAAATGTCTTTTTATGCAGAGGAGATGCGTTTTGAAGAGGCTGCCGAATTACGAGATAGATGTGAACGAATTAGTCGTTCAGAGATTAAGAGTGATATCGACTTTGCAACTACTCAGGACTATGATATTTTTGTTGTTAAAAACTCATCTTCTCGAGCAGTTGTGGTAAGAATATTTATGCGAGAAGGTAAGATTATTTCATCTTCTCATGATTATGTAAATATTAATGATACATTTGATGAAAACGAATTATATATTAGAGCTCTTCTTGATTACTATAAAGAAGAAAAACCTCCTATTATAGCTCCTATACTAATAGGAAATGATATAGATGGTATTCATCTAATTGAAGATCATCTCTCTAAAATATTTGAAAAAAAAGCAAATCTATCCTCCCCGCTAAGAGGAAAACGCAAAGACTTAATAGATCTAGCACTTCTAAATGCTCAAGAGTTACTCAAAAAAGATAAAAAACAGGATCATTTAAAAGTTTCAAAAGAGATTCAAGAGCTGTGTGAACTTCAGGAACTCCCTTCAAGAGTAGAGGTCTTTGATAATTCTCACATATCGGGAGTGGCAACTGTGGGAGCTATGATAGTCTACCAAGATGGTAAATTTGATAAAAAATCTTATCGTACTTACCATCTAGAAGCTAAAGATGAGTATGGACAGATGAGGGAGACTCTCTCAAGAAGAGTTCAAAGTTTTAGTAAAAATTCACCTCCAGATTTATGGATACTTGATGGTGGGGCGACACTTTTAAAATTAGCACTAGAAATTTTAGAATCAAATGCACTCAACCTTGATGTTATTGCAATCTCAAAAGAGAAAATAGATGCTAAGACTCATAGAGCAAAAGGCAAAGCTAATGACATCATCTATACAAAAAAAGAACTCTATAGATTAAAAAATAGTGACAAAAGACTGCAATGGATACAAAATCTTAGAGATGAAGCTCATAGAAGTGCTATTACATTTCACAAAAAAACAAAGCTTAAACTAGATCAAGAGAGTAAATTATTAAGTTTACATGGTATTTCAACTGCAAAAATTAAAAAACTTCTCAATCATTTTGGAACTTTTGAAGAGTTAAAAAATGTAAATATTGAGGAAATTAGTACTATTTTGAGCCTAAAAGATGCAAATACCATAAAAAAGTTTTATAAATAAGTTTTAATTTTCTATCTTTATGATATATTTGTGATGATTCTAGTTTTACTACATACGAGGGTATTTTAAATGAACAATATAACACCAGTAGATGAAGAGTATTTAATTGCAGGAAATGTCATTATCAGTCAAACTGATACAAAGGGCATTATTACATATGCGAATAGAGCATTTTGTGAAGTTTCAGGTTATAAAGCTGATGAACTTGTGGGAGAAGCACATAGTATTATCAGACATCCAGATATGCCTAAAGGTGCATTTGCTAAAATGTGGGAAACTATTGCAGGTGGGCAAGCATGGAATGGTCTTGTAAAGAACCTGAGAAAAGATGGTCTATACTACTGGGTTGAAACAGAAATACTTCCTATTGTAGATGAAGAGGGAACCATAACTGGCTATATTGCCGCACGTAAAGAGGCATCAAGAAAAGATGTAATTGAGACAGAAGAAGTATATAAAAAAATGTTAGAAACTCAAGGGTAGGAGAATAGATATATGTTAATTTATAATTATCAAAAAGAATTTTTAGGCATGGATGAAAAAGATCTTAAGACCTTAGGTTTTCAAGACTTAGCTAGTCTTAGAACCGAAGTGACAGATTTTGCAGATCTATTTGTTAAAACTCCTGGATATATTCATAACTTTAAGCATGTTCATTGGATTGACTTTATAACGTGTGCAGAATCAAACGAAGAATCAAAAGTAATTATTAATGTAAATAATAAAAATTTTAAGTGTGTTGTTCAGATAGCATCTGCTTTTTTAGTTGACAATCCTTCTTCAAAAGCTTACTTAATTACTCTCCATAACCTAAGAGAACTTAGCCATAAAGAGAGCGAAAGTATTGCTGGTGACATTATAGAGAGACAAGCACCTCAAGTTACTGCAGCAGCAAAACCTATTTTTAATACACCTGAGTATAATGGTGAATTTGAGGAAAAAGAGCTAGAAATTCCAGCAGAAACTGAAACACAATCTCTTACAATTGACCCATATGAAGCTCCTCTTGAAATTGATATTCACGAGCCAAGTGAAATTCTTCCTGTTGATGAATATGATGACAAACAAGAAGAGAATGACCTTAATCTAGATGTAAGTATGGATGATGATTTTGAAGATACTCCACTTGACATAGATTTTGAAGATACTCTTGAAATTGAAGAACTAAAAGAGGAAGAAGTAGCAGTTGTAGAGACTCGCAATACCACTGAAACACTTACAGAAAACTTTGAAAATGGCTATATATATGATCCTTCTGTAGCATCAGACGAACTAGGACTGCCACTTGATTTAATCGAAGAGTTTATCCAAGATTTTATCGAACAAGCAAAAGAGTTTAAAGATGAGCTTTATCTATCCCTAGAAGAAAATGATTTAGATCAACTTAAAATTCTCTCTCATAAACTCAAAGGTGTAGCAGCAAACCTAAGAATTGAAGATGCTCTTGAAGCACTTACTATTATAAATACATCTCCAGATACACTTGTTATTAAAGAAAATCTAAATACACTCTATCAAATCATCGCTAAACTTGCAGGTGAAGAGATAAGTGTTGAAAAAGAGATTGAAATAGTAGCTCCAATAGTTGATGAGACACCTGAAATGGAAATTGAGGAAGATTTACTTAGCCTTGATTTTAAAGACGATGCAATTGAGATTGAGGAAGAGGAAGAAGAAGATTTATACAGTGATCCCATAGAGATAGAAGATTACCAAGTTCCTCAAAAAATAGAAATTGCAGAACTAGCTGATGATACATTTGTTCAAGAAGAAGAGATTAATGTAAATATTAGTGAGGATGATGAATTATCACTTGAAATAGATGAAGATGAAGACTTTATGGAAGAGATAGAAATCGACTATTCTAAAGACTCTGCAGCAAATGAAATTGGTCTAGACAGAGAAAGCTTCGATGAACTTTTTAGTGACTATATTGAAGAAGCAAAATCATCAACTCTTTTAATTAAAGATGCAGTTTCAAATGGTGACTTTAGTCTCTCTAAAAAAGAAGCTGTTAAATTTAAAGGTATGAGTGATAATATGAGAATTAACTCATTTGCTAGTGAACTTGAAACACTCATTCACTCTTCAGATGAATCAGAAATAATTCAAGCAGTTGCTAAGATAGAGACTGCAATAGCTCAACTATCAAATATAGGGGATTAATAGATGCAACTAGGACTAAAAAATAGACTAAGACTAATCAGTCTTTTTCCAATTGTTATTTTATTCGCGATTACAAGTTACTTTGTTTTCAACTCGTATCAAAATTATAAAGCAGCACAAATTTTACAAGATAAACTCTCAGAGAATAGACTACTTAACTCACTAATAAATAATATCTCTCGTGAACGTGGAATGACGGTAATGTACCTTGGTAACTCTTCTCCAAACACTCTTCGTTCTCTTGTAAAACAGAGAAAGATAGTAGACAAAGAAGAACTTACATATAAGACTCATGTAAAAAACAAAGAAGTTTTACACGATCATTCAGCAGGTGTAGAAAACTGTAAAACATGTCAAAATGTCGCATCTTTAACATCAGCATATGAAAAAATCAAAAAAACAAGAATCTTAGTCGATGAGCATCAGACTAATTTTAAAGATGTCTATGAAGAGATTTATGGAAAAGCCCAACAAGATGCCATTACTCAGCTAGAAGAGATTACAAGTAATCAAGTTGATCCCGAAATTAATGCTTTTTCTTCAGAGTATATTGCACTAGTTCGCGCTAGTAAATATACATCTGATGAGCGTGATTTTATATCATTTGCTATTGCACGATCAACTGAGTTTGAAGAAGAAGAGATTAATGCTTGGATCTCTCTAATAGCTAAGGCAGATGCTATTACTTACGACACTCTTAAAGATAAACTTCTTGTTTCACAACTTGATATGATTTTTAAGAATGAAGATATTTTAGAACTTTTTGATGACATAAATATTGAAAGGACAGCTATACTTTCAGTTGCCGCAAGTGGTGAATATGACACAAGTTCTGGTATTTGGTTTACGATGTTATCTGAAAAAACAAATGCTATATCAGAAGCTCAAGGTATTATATTAACAGCTATGGATAATAGAGCAGTTTCAGTAAAATCTGATGCTCTACAAGTTCTTACAATAACACTCACTATTTGGTTAGTATCGGTTGTTTTAGCTATTCTCGGTTACTTACTTTCAAATGAGATTGCAAGAAATATTAAAAATCTTGAAGAAGTTCTTAAACGTGTTGCAGAGGATACTAGTGAAGGTGAAGATGTTGTAGATATAAACTTACACACTGCAAAAGGTACTTCTGAAGCCTACGAATTACTCGAAAAAATTATTGCACAAACAAGAGAAGATAAACTCTCAGCACAAGAAGCAAGTGAAGCTAAATCTATGTTCCTTGCAAACATGTCTCATGAAATTCGTACACCACTCAATGGTATTGTTGGGTTTACTGAACTTCTTAAAGATACTGGTCTTGAAGAAGAGCAGACTGAATTTGTTGAAATTATTGAAAAATCTTCAGAAAATCTTCTTGAAATTATCAATAATATCCTTGACCTTTCTAAAATTGAGTCTAATAAACTTGAAATTGAAGATATCGCATTTAATCCAGCCGAAGAGTTTGAATCTGCTGTTGATGTTTACGCAGTACGTGCGAGTGAAAAACATATTGACCTTGGTTGTTTCATTGATCCTGAGCTTGAGCAGCCTATTAAAGGTGATCCAACTAAGATTAAAGAAGTTATTATTAACCTTCTTTCAAATGCAGTTAAATTTACAAGTAGTTCTGGTGCAATTAATGTTGACATTAGAAAACTTGACTCTGAACAAGAGGGAATTACAAGAATTAGATTTGAAGTTCAAGATAGTGGTATCGGTGTAACAAGTGAACAAAAAGCTAGAATATTTGATGCATTTAGCCAAGCAGATACATCTATTACTCGTAAGTATGGTGGTACAGGTCTTGGACTTACTATTTCATCTAGATTTATTGAGCTTATGGGTGGGCAACTTGATCTTAACTCAGAGCCAGGGGAAGGAACAACATTCTTCTTTACTATTGATTTTGAAGAGATTGAGACGCTTAATGATAGTGCAAAAGGTACTTTCTCAAGTATCAATGCACTTGTTCTTGAGTCTTCACATAAGACTAAACGCCAAGAGACTTACCTCCGCGAATACCTTGACTTTTATGGTGTAAGTTATACATCATTTAAAGATCGTGATGAACTAGAGACTCTACAGCGCCAAGTAAGTTATGACCTTATATTTGTCGACTATGATTATGCTGATGAAGAAGCACTTAAAAATTATAGTATGCTTTCTCAAGAATTTATTTTACTTACGAAATCATATTTCATGAAGAAAATCGACTCTATGAGTCTTAATATCTTTAAAACACTCTATGAGCCACTAAATAACTCTAAACTAAAACAAGTGCTTGACAACTATCACAATGAAAATTTTAGTGCGAAAAAAGCAAAAAAAGTTAACCGTAAAAAATTTAATTCTGAAATTTCCAAATTTAATGCAAATGTATTAATAGCAGAAGATAATATTATTAATCAAAAACTGATTAAAAGAACACTGGAAGATCTTGGCTTAAACATCGCTATTGCTTCAAACGGTCTTGAAGCTTTTCAAAAACGTAAAGATGGAAACTTTGATTTAATCTTTATGGATATTCAGATGCCATTCTTAGATGGTATGGAAGCTACTAAAGAGATTCTAGAGTATGAAGAAGATTACAACCAACCTCATATTCCAATTCTTGCACTTACTGCAAATGCACTTAAAGGAGATAGAGAAAGATTTTTAGAAGCTGGATTAGATGAGTACACTACTAAACCACTTGTTCGTTCTGAAATCATTTCTCTTTTAAACCATTTTCTTGCCGATCATATTGTGGATGAACCAACTGTACCTAGTAATGTAACAGAAATTCAAAAGGTAGAAGAGCCTAGTATTGTTATTGAGTCACCAATTGTTATCGAAGAAGAGATAAAAATAGAAGTAGAAGAGCCAGAGGTCCTTGAAAAATTTTCTTATAAAAGTGATATTCTTTTAGCGAAAAAAAGCAACTTTGAATCAAAACTATTTACTAAAATTTTAGATTCATTAGACTATTCATATGAAGTTGTAAATAATACAAATAGACTTAAAGATGCACTAAGTGCTAATAGCTATAAAGTAATACTACTTGATAACGAATGTAATGATCTCAACTTAGAGAGTACTTCTAAGCTTATTAAGTCAACAAATGAGGCTAAAGATCTAGACTCTAAACTTGTGCTTATTACAGACCCATCAATGGTTGATTTAGATGTATCAAACTATGCAGATGAAACTATTAAAAATATTGTAAATAAAGATTTATTACGTTTAGTAATTGAAAAATTCATATAGAGGAAAAGAAAATGACAAAAAATGATCTAGTAGTTTTAGCAGTTGATGATGATATGATAAATCTTAAACTGTTAAAATCTATGCTCAAAAAAAGTGGTAATGTAAAAGAAGTAATTGAAGCGAAGAATGGTTCGGATGCCATTGGGCATCTTAAAGGTCGTGACGATATCGATCTTATTCTTTTAGATATTATTATGCCTATTATGGGTGGGATAGATATGCTTAAAGTTGTTCGCGCAGACGACAACTTAAAACAACTTCCTATTATTGTTCTTACTACAGATGAGACTAAAAAAGTTGAAGCATTGGAGTGTGGGGCAAATGGTTTTCTCATGAAACCTATTCGTAAAGAAGATCTTATTAAAAAGATGGCAACTGTTATAGTTTAAAATCTTACTATTAAAACAGATTCTAAACTAGAATCTGTTTTAACACTTCCTCTATTCGAGTCACTCCAACAATTTCCATTGCATCTTGAACTTCCTCAGGTATATCTTCTAAGTCACGTTCATAATTTTTTGCAGGTATTAGAACTTTAGTCATTCCAGCCTTATGTGCAGCAATCAACTTCTCTTTGAGTCCACCAATAGGTAAAACATCACCACTCAATGAAACTTCACCTGTCATAGCAATCTCTGAACGAATTTTTGCACCACTTAAGATGGATGCTATAACACTACACATAGCTATACCAGCACTAGGACCATCTTTTGGTGTTGCACCATCTGGAACATGGATATGAAGGTCATATCGCTTGTAAACCTCACTAGCATCAAGTTTAACACCATCTTCTTTCTCTTTAAAAGTAATAGGTATATTTTTACTATCGATTTTAAGCTTTTTTGTATCTATTAGAGTTTTTACGACACTCATTGCTATACGGGCAGACTCTTTCATAACATCACCTAAACTACCAGTAAGTTGCATAGTACCCTTACCCTTAATACGAATAGATTCTATTTTTAAAACATCTCCACCTACTGCTGTCCAAGCTAACCCATTTACAACCCCAACAACAGGAATCTTATCTGTTTTTTCTATTTCGAATACGCTCTTATCAAAAAACTTTTTTAAGTTTTTGAGTGTAACTGAAACTTTTGATGTATCTGAGTTTTGGAGTATCTCTTTTGCTGCTTTTCTACTCATATCTGCTATACGACGACGTAAGTTACGAACACCAGCTTCACGTGTAAAACTATGAATAAGCTCTTTTAGTGCAGGCTTAGATATACTAAGTTCAGACTTTTTCAGTCCATGTTTTTTCACTTCTTGAGGAATTAAGTAACGAGATGCTATTTCAAACTTCTCTTGTGGTGTATATGAACTTACACTTATAAACTCCATTCTATCACGAAGAGGTGCAGGTATACGACCAACATCATTTGCAGTCGCTATAAAAATAACATTACTAAGATCAAGATTAAAGTTTAAGTAGTAATCTCGAAACTCACTATTTTGCTCTGGATCAAGGATCTCTAAAAGTGCTGCTGTAGGATCACCACGCTGAGAGCGAGAAACTTTATCTATCTCATCTAAAACTATTACAGGATTCATCTTCTTAGCATCTATAAGACCCTGTGTAATTCGACCTGGCATAGCTCCTACATAAGTACGACGGTGACCACGAAGTTCATTTACATCTTCAAGTCCACCAAGAGCTATACGGATGAGAGGACGTTTAAGTGCTGTAGCTATAGAGTTTGCAAGAGATGTTTTACCAACACCTGGTGGTCCTGAGAAACAGAGAATCGCTCCTGCACTTTTTTTCATAGATATACCACGAAGCTCAAGAAGCTCTTTTACTGCAAAATACTCAACTATGCGTTTTTTAGGTTTTTCTAAAGAGAAATGATCCTTGTCTAACTGCGCTTCTACATTCTCTATATGAAGTGATTTCTTAGACATAGCCCCATAAGGAATATCTAATACCCAATCAAGATATGTTTGAGTCATCGATGCATCTGAAGAATCTGGGTGCATTCTAGAGTAGCGTTCAAGCTGTTTATTTATCTCTTTGTATGCATCATCACCCATTTTAGATTTTTTAACTTCTAGTTTTTTTCTATACTCTTCTATTTCTTCATCTCTTGAGTTATCAGTACCTAACTCTTTTTGAATCTGTTTAAGTTGCTCTTTTAAAAAGTACTCTTTGTTTACCTTTTCTATATGAGTATGCACCTTAGAACGAATCTCTTTTTGAAGTTTATTTGCCTCAATTTCATCTATAAGGTAATCTATAAGACTTAAAAATCTTTTTTCAGTATCTAACTCTACAAAAAGGCTATAGGCTTGTTCTTTTTTAAGCTTAACAGTTGAACAAATTAAATCTATAATACGGTTATGATCATGGTTCTCTTCTATAGTACGAAGCAAATCAGGTGGGAAGTAAGAACTTACACTTGAGAGAGTTCTCACCTTCTCACGAACAACTTCTAAAATAGCATCTATTTTAAGGTTATGTACTTCTGTAGCTTCTATTACATCTACATGAGCTATAAGTGGATCTGTTGAGACTTCATGCATACTTCTAGCACGTGCTAGTCCTTGAAAAAGTACTTTTACCCGTCCGTCAGGAAGAGCAACCTTACGCATAATTGACCCTACTACACCAGCATCATAAAGCGAGTCATAATCTCTCTCACCCTCTTTTGAAGGTTTTGTAGTACATACTATAACAAGTGTATTCTCTTCAATGGCCTTTGTTGCAGCACTAATGTTTTTCTTATCACTTAAAAAAAGTGGACTGATCATAAATGGATATAAAAAGAGTTCATCTTCTGCTATTACTGGTATATCTGCTGGAAATTCTCCATAATTACTTAATTTCATATTTGTCATATTCCTTGCATCATTCTGTTTAATTCTTCTTG
>Ga0256826_1000721_pt1 | contig 20271 bp, 19 predicted proteins | sample CV79metaG_FD_185975 | JGI IMG/M metagenome (GOLD analysis project Ga0256826, IMG submission 185975) | Hydrothermal vent microbial communities from East Pacific Rise, Pacific Ocean - CV79 | ecosystem: Environmental > Aquatic > Marine > Hydrothermal vents | place: Pacific Ocean: East Pacific Rise...
GCAGCCACTAAACTCATTTTTGTAATTTTCATATATTCTCCTTATTCTGTTACAAATTTCGAACCAAGTATATCACATCTTATCCTTAAATCCTTATTAAACAGGGATTTGTTAGTAAAATATAGGTTATAATTCCCGCATGAAACAATTACTTGATAAAACTTTGATAACTTTAAGCTTATTTCTTTTAGTAGGCTGTACAACCTCTACGAAGGTAAATCCTTCACAAAATGATGCTTTAAATGAAATAAGTAACTCCACTGCAAAAAAGGAAAACAGTTACTTCCTACAACAGCAGTTTGATGGCTTTATAAATGATGAACTAGCCCCTACCGTAGCAAAAGATAAAGAAATTCAAGATAAATATATGGACAAACATATAGATGAAAAGACAGGTGAAGTAACTTATGTAGATAGAGAAGATGACAACTTTACACTTCAAGAGATAGCCGATAAACTAGGAAGCTATAAAAAGGCTACAGAAAAAGATGATAGTAATTCACATGTAAAAAAAGTAGAATCACTTCCTGTTTTAGGAAGTAGTAGAAAAAGATAGTAGAAAAACTTTACTTGTCTAACTCATCTGCATAAGCAATCATAGTGCAGAAATGTTCCCCGTAGAGTGCTGCACTTCCAACAAGTATACCATCAACATTTTCAAGTGCTAAAACTTCTTTAGCATTTGTTACTTTAACACTGCCACCATACAAAAGAGGTGCTGTTGACTTCTTTTTTAAGTCTGAGTGGATTGCTTGTATATCTTGGAGTGTTGGAGTAAGTCCAGTACCTATAGCCCAAACTGGTTCATAAGCTATGATAAGGTTTTCGTAAGTCGTGTCTATTCCTGCATACTGAGTAGAAATGTATTCCATCATCTCTTCTTTGCCTGCTTCGCGTTTAGCGAGAGGTTCACCTACACAGTAGACTATCTTAAAACCTAACTCTTTATAGTAGTTAAACTTCTCTACTAAGGCTTCTTGCGTTTCACCAAGTATATGTCTACGTTCACTATGTCCTATGAGTATAGTTTTTATACCAAACTCTTCTAAGTGTGTAAGACCTATCTCACCAGTAAATGCACCATCTTTAGTCGCATAAGCATTTTGAGCCCCTTGGACTATAGATGTCTTATAAGTGTCTAGACTAGACATCGCAGGAAAAACTAAAACTTCTTGAGAACTTTTACTTTTTCTAACAAAAGAAGTAAGCTCCGCTATATATTTATTAGTCTCTTTTCGTGTAAAATTTGTTTTTAAGTTTGCTGCGATTATCATAAGTCTAGTCCTCTTTAATGATTAGTTGTGCTACACCTGGAAGGATTTTCCCTTCTAATAGTTCGAGTGATGCACCGCCACCTGTTGATATAAAACTCATCTCTTCATCTAAACCTATGCGCTGTACTAAGTCAGCAGTGTCACCACCACCAACTACAGTCGTTGCATAAGAGTCTGCTACGAAGTGTGCTATTTTGGAACTACCTCGAGCAAATTTTTCCATCTCATAAACACCCATTGGACCATTCCAAAGAACGGTCTGAACATCAGATAGACCTTCACGGTAGAGTCTTACAGTTGCAGGACCAATGTCAAGACCCATCCAGTCATCGGGAATCTCTTGTGCTGTTACTATTTTACTAACAGCATCTGCAGAAAACTTCTCAGCAGCTATCACATCTACAGGAAGGTAGAGTTTAACACCGAGTTTTTTTGCTTGGTCCATTACGTTTTGAGCATCTTCGAGCAAGTCATCTTCTACAAGTGAAGCACCTATAGAGTAACCCATCTGCTTTAAGAATGTAAATGCCATGCCTCCACCAATGAAGATTTTATCTACTTTGGGAAGTAAGTTTGTAAGTGCTTCTAGTTTTCCAGAAACCTTGCTCCCACCAACAATAGCGGCAAAAGGACGAATAGGATTATTTATAAGTTTACTAAAGAAGTTTATTTCACGCTCTAGTAAAAAACCAGCAGACTTATGGGCATCATCAAAAAAGCGTGTAATACCTTCTACAGAAGCATGAGCACGGTGGCTTACACCAAAAGCATCATTCACATAGAAGTCTGCCATACTTGCAAGCTTCTCTGAAAGTCCAGCATCATTTTCTGTTTCACCTTTTTCAAAACGTAGGTTTTCAAGAAGTAAAACCTCATGTCGTGGTAGATTAGCGGCTAGCTTACATGTAGCATCATCTACTACCCCTGGTGCTAATGTAATATGACGTTTAAGAAGTTGTTGCAATCTTCTTGCTACTGGAGAGAGCGTATACTTCTCATTTACTTCACCCTTAGGACGACCTAAGTGAGAAGCTAAAATAACAGAACAGTCTAAATCTAAACAGTGGTTTATAGTAGAGACAGCAGAACGAATACGTCTATCATCTGAAATGTTACCAAACTCATCCATAGGCACATTAAAGTCACAACGAATAAATACTTTTTTGTCTTGTAAATCAAGCCCTTTTAAGTGTAAAAGTTCCAAGTCAATACCTACTTAGAAATGTGTAGAGCCATGTCTACTAGACGCATTGAGTAACCCCACTCATTGTCATACCATGCCATGATTTTAACCATGTCACCACCAATTACTTGAGTTAAATCTTCTGCTACTATAGAAGAGTATTCACTTCCTACGAAGTCTTGAGAAACTCTCATCTCTTTGTCCATATGTAAAAGACCTTTCAAACGACCCTCTGCAGCTTTGTTAAAAACTTCAGTTACTTCTTCTTTTGTAGTACCACGTTTAACAACAACATTTAAGTCAACCATAGAAACATCTGGTGTTGGAACACGCACCGATTGACCATGTAAACGACCTTGAAGCTGAGGCATAACAAGGCTAATAGCTTTTGCAGCACCCGTAGTAGTAGGGATCATGTTTATTGCCCCTGCTCTTGCACGGCGTTTATCTTTTGTATGTTTTACATCTAAGATGTTTTGATCGTTTGTATATGAGTGAATAGTTGTCATAAGACCTTTTTCAATTCCAAAAGCATCATCTAAAACACGAGCAACAGGACCAAGACAGTTAGTAGTACAAGATGCATTAGAAACTATTTTTTCTCCAGCATATAACTCTTCATTTACACCCATTACAAATGTTTTTGTGTCAGTGTCTTTTGAAGGAGCGGAGAAAAGAACTTTTTCAACACCGTTGTCAATATGAACTTGTGCAGACTCTTGAGTAAGAAAAACACCCGTACACTCTAAAACCATATCTGCACCACAATCAGCAAACTTAAGGTTTTTCGGATCACGGTCAGAGAAAACTCTGATTTTTTGACCATCGATAGAGATGTTTTCATCGTCAAGTTGTACTACTTCACTTTTGAAAGTTCCATGAACAGAGTCGTTTTTTAGAAGGTAAAGCATCATATCCATACTTGCCATATCGTTAATAGCTACTATCTCTACATCATTTCTGTTAGCTGCAATACGAGCAACACAACGACCAATTCTACCAAATCCATTAATTGCTATTTTTAATGCCATTATTTTTCCTATGTTAAGGGTTATTTTCACCCAAAATTTTTTAAATTCTGTTATTTTATCAACATTTAGCTATAATTCGCATTAAATGAAAACTATTGCACTTTATGGAGGGTCTTTTGATCCTCCTCATTTAGGACACGAAGCCGTTGTAAAGGCCCTTTTAGACTTACAAGAGATAGACAAAGTTCTACTAATGCCAACATTTTTAAACCCTTTTAAATTAGGTTCTTTTGCTCCAGCAAGCCTACGCTTGAAGTGGTTAAGAGATATTTTTGTTGATTTTAGAGATGTTATTATTGACTCTTTTGAAGTAGAAAAAGAGGTTAAAGTAGCAACTATTGAGAGTGTTTCGTACCTCTTAAAAAGTTATGACAAAGTTTATCTCGTTATTGGTGCTGACAACTTAGAGAGTCTGCACTTGTGGCATAAGTTTGAAGAACTTAGCAAAAAGGTGACTTTTATAGTTGCCTCAAGAGATGAGATACTTATACCCGATGAGTTTTTACAACTTAGTATCGATAAAAAGATCTCTTCATCAGAGTTTAGAAAAGAACTGAGTGAAGAGATGTTAGTTAGAATAAATGCAAAAGAGATAGTTAAATATTACAAGGAAAATAATGAACGATAGAATCACAAAAATCACCGAAGTACTAGACACAAATAAAGCAGAAGCAATAGAGGTTTTTGACCTTAGAGAGAAGAACTACTTTGTAGACTATGCTATCATTGCTTCAAGTTTAGGACCTAAACATACAACTGCACTGCTTGACCATTTAAAAAATGAACTTAAACCTGAAGAGACTTTTAACAATGTTGATGAGAGTGGTGACTGGGTTGTTGCAGACCTTGGTGATGTACTTATACACATAATGACTCCAGAGTACAGAATTAAGTACGATATGGAAACATTTTTAAGTGAACTAGGAAAAGATACTAGTTTTGAGGCATAAGCTGATTTTCTAAAATATGTCTATAGTTATATATAGACTCCACATACTTCACAGGTTCTTCTCCTCTCGCATAACCATATTTTAAATCTCTATAATATTTTTTTTGTGAGAGAAGAGGAAGTACTATTTTCAAGTCTCTCCATGAGTTTTTATCTAAACCAATTTCAATTGCAAGACTTTGAGCATCTCGAATATGTCCTAGTCCAATATTATAAGCTGCAAGTGCAAACTTCAGACGGTTCTCACCTTTTACATCTTTATCTACAAACTTAAGCATCTGTTTTATATGTCGTGTACCACCCACTATACTCTGTTTTGGATCAAGTCTATTTTTAATACCTAAGAGTTTTGCTGTGTTACGTGTGAGCATCATAAGACCACGAACTCCTGTAAAACTTTTTGCTTTTGCATTCCAGTGAGACTCTTGGTATGAAATACTTGCAAGAAGTGTCCATGGAATTCCGAAGCGTTTTGCAGCTTCTTTAAATATTTTTTTGTACTTTGGAAGTCTTGAGTTTATACGTTTATAAAACATTTTTGTATTGTAGTAGTCAAAGAAAAGTACATAAGAGTAGTAGTGATCTTTTAGCTGCGTCATACGTCCTTTTTGATGAAAACTATTGAGCCATGTGTACATATCTGACTTTAGTTCATCAGATCCTTTGGGAAGTAACCATGCCAGCTGTTCTCTGCCACTAATAGAAAATGCCATCGCTATTTCAGGGTAATACCTTAGATTAAGAGCATATACATTTGAGTCAGCTATAGTACAGTCTATCTCATGTTTAGAGACTTTTGAGAACAACTCTTCTGTTGAAGCTGTTTTACTAAAAGTTACATTTATATCATAACCATCGTCCTTGAGGGATCTTAGGGTTTCACTATAACTTGTACCATCTCCTACTGTAATTTTTAAACCTGCTAAGTCTTCAACATCTCGAGGGAAAGTTGATTTTCTACGCATACTACGGTTACATATAACCTGTTCTTGCACTTCATAGTAAGAAGGACCAAAGTTAAAAGTTTTTTCGCGCTGTGGTGTTTTTGTGAGTGAAGCTGATGTTATATCTATATCTGGATTTTTACTCAGCTCTAATGCTTCTTGCACTGTATGTGCAGATATAATGTTAAGTGTAACACCTAAGTACTCAGAATATGCCTTAAGGAGATCATACTCAAAGCCTTGAGGACCTTCTATACCAGTATAATAAGTAGAGGGAGAGTTTAAAAGTACAACATCAAGACTTTTCTTGCGTTTAATTTTTGTAAGGTGAGACATCTGTTTGATCTTTTTCCCCGGCATATAAGCTGTATGACTGAGCCATCCAAAGGCGAAAAAAGAGAAAGCAAAAAAAGATGCTAAAAGAGTATAAAGAAACTTATTCATTAGTATAGTTTACATCTTTAAACTTATGCAAATATAAAACGATTAACCCCATTTTCATACTCATATGCTAGAACTTGAGAGTGTGCTTTTAGTATAGAGTCAACAAGATAAAGACCTAATCCAAAACTGTTTTTTGCAGGGTTCTCTTTAGTAAATGGTTCTATATAATAACTTAAAGGCTGTGCAAGTCTATCACCACGGTTTTCAAAACACAACTCCCCCTCTATCATTGAGATAGTTATATGTCCGTCAACAGAGTATTTCATTGCATTATCTATCATATTTTTAATGGCCGTTGTATAGAGTCTATAGTTTGCTTGCATTTTCTCATCACAGTCAATATCTACACTCACAACTTCTCTATCAACCATTGCCATATCGATAGCACCATCAATGATATCTATCAGTCTAAACTCACTAAAGTCTCGTTTATCATTTATGCTTGTCACCTCTTCTATGAGAGCAAACTCTGTCACCAAAGACTCCAGTCTATCAAAAATACTTGTAAAACGATTACGCTGTTTTTCTGAGTCTAACATTTGAGTTGCTATAGTTCCCTTAGCAATTGGTGTTTTAAGCTCATGCATAATGTTACGCAAGAAGAGTGTACGAGACTCTAAAATAGAGTTTATCTTTTCTCTAGTAGACTCTAATTCATTAGAAACGAGTCCTATTTCATCACATGAGTTTGTTTTAAATGAAACACGAAGATTACCATTTCCAAAGAGTGCTATTTTTCTTCTAAGTCGAATAAGTGGTCTAAGTTTTTGCAGGACTAAAACAAAAGAGAGACTAATAATCATAAAAATTGTACTATATGCATAGAGTAAATTTATATAGTTATATGGTTCTAAATCTTCATCTTTTATAAGTATTCCAGCACTTCTTGTCTGCATATGAAAATAGATAGTTTTTTTGTACTCATACATCGTAGCACGAAGAATCATAACACGATTTTTTCTATAAACACCTGTATTATTAGTCATTAAAGAGATTTTATAACTCTCAAAACCTTCACGTTTAAGAACTTTTCCCTTTTTTAGAACATTTTGTTGTTCACTATTTTCTTTGACTATTTGCATCTTATAAACAGCAAGATTAGCATCAAGCATAATTTCTGAGTTTTGGCGTTGTTGGTGGTCACGGTAGATTTGAGTTATAACGGAGTATTTGGTAAAAATATGGTCAATATACTGTTTTTTATTAAGTTTATAAAACTCGAAAAATGTCCAAGATACACTCAAAAGAGAGACAGTAAGTGCAAAAAGAACAGTAATTAAAACAGCATGTTTTTTCAAAAGGGAGCTGCCTTATTTTAAAAGTTTGTAGCCTACACCACGAACTGATTCTATAAGAGACTTATCTCCAAGTTTGTTACGAATACGACCAACCATAACATCTATACTTTTGTTAGATGAGTCTTCATTTATCGCGTTTACATTATGAATAAGGTCTTCCCGAGAAACAACTAAACCTTGTTTACTTATCATATATGAAAGTATTCCAAACTCTGCATTTGTAAGCTCTATAATTCTGCCTTTATATGTGATAACCATAGTTGATTTGTCACACTTAAAGTCAGATTTTGATTCTGCTTTTTGCTCAGACTTTGCTTCATAACGACGAAGTACAGAGTGAATACGAGCTTCAAGTTCTCGTGGGTCATAAGGTTTTGGCATATAGTCATCAGCACCGAGTTCAAGTGCTTTAATCTTATCTGTCACATCAGAGCGTGCTGATGAGATAATAATAGGAATATCTTGACGCTCACGAATTGCTTCACATACTTCTAAACCATCCATTCCAGGAAGCGTTAAATCAAGTATAACGAGATCAAATTTTTCTAACTTTAGGATACTTACTGCTTTAAAAGGGTCATCTTCAGTGATAACCTCAAACTCAAACTGTTCAAGATACTCTGTAAGTATCTCTGCTAACTCTAAGTCATCTTCAATCATTAATATTTTATTCATACGCTAATCCTAACTAAACTTGTTAATGTTTTGGTAAACCCTCACATAAAACTCATCTCTAGAGAACTCTTTTATGAGATAATCATTAGCCCCTGCGTTTAAAAGTGAGCTTGTGTAAAAAGAGTTACTCTCTTCACTTAAAACTATTATTTTAAGACTTTCACTTGTTCTTGATTTACGGATTTGCATTATAAATTCTAATGCATTAAGGTAGGGTTCATTTGAGTCTAAAATAACTAAAGAGACTTCCGGATGCAATTCTAGTCTTTCACATGCATCAGCATTATTGTTTGCATTAAAAACTTTAAAACTATGGAGTTGTAAATTTTGCTTTAAGTAGGAGCTATAAAGCTTTGAATCACTCACAACTAAAACAGAAGTCTGTTTGTTTGCTTTAAGTTGTTGGAGTTTTTTTATAACTTTTGCTTCGTTGTAGTACTTCACTTTTTGTATATAGTCAACTATTTGAGCACCTTCAAAGTCATCAAAAAAGTCCTCATCTATATGAGAAGTAAAGACTAAAGGAGCTAAGTGATGCTTGTTAAAAAGTGCAATAATCTCACCATGAGGGGCATCTTTTAATACTCTTTCAACTACCCCAAACTCGTAGCGCTGTGAGGCTAAGAGCTTTTTGGCTTCACTATATGAAGAAACCATATCATAAGTAAACCCCTTAAGGTCCTGTAGTAAGTCTTTAAATACAGCTTGAACAATAATACTATCTTCTACAATTAAAAGTTTAGACATGAACTCTCCTACTTTATAAAATGTTATGTTATCAGTAGTGTAACATTATAAGCTATAAATGCCATAACATATGCAATAATTGAAGTAAATGCGAAGAGATAAAAGAAGTACTTTATGTGTCCTGCTTCACGAGTAAACACTACTGAAGCAGCCAAACATGGTAGGTATATCATTATAACAACTATAAATGCAATTGCTGAAGCAAAAGATATATGTTTAGAGATTGCACCCATAAGTGAGTTACTCTCTTCATTTACATTACCACCTAATGAGTATAAAACACCGAGAGTGGAGACAACTACCTCTTTAGCAGCAAGACCAGTTTGAAGTGCTACACTCATTTTCCAGTCAAATCCAAGTGGTGCAAAAATAGGTTCAGAAAACTTCCCTATTGTTCCAAGATAACTCTGTTCAAGCAGTGCTTCATCAAGTTTATTTTGGAGAACTAATTTCTCTTTATCTATTTGTGTCATCTCTATTTTTGACTCATAATTTTGTGTGAGTTCTAGGTTATGAGGGTAGTTACTTAAAAACCATACAAGCATAGATGCAGCGGCTATAAAAGTACCCGCTTTTTTTAAGTACATCATCGTTTTTGTAAGTACTGTATGCCAGATCAACTTCACTGAAGGGAGTCTATACTTTGGCATTTCCATTACAAAAGGTTCATCTACACCTTTAAACGCAGTAAGTTTAAGTACTTTTGCTGCGACAAGACCAAGGAGTGCTCCACTAATGTAAATAACAAAAAGAATATTTCCGGCCATCTCTGGTGCAAAAAATGCACCTGCAAAAAGAACGTATACCGGAAGTCTTGCCCCACACGACATAAAACCTATAATGAAGAGAGTGAGTAGTCTATCTCTATCATTTTTAAGAATTCTCGCTGACATATAAGCAGGTATAGAACACCCAAAACCAGTTACAAGAGGAATAAAGCTCTGCCCATGAAGCCCAAACTTATGGAAAAAGCCATCAAGTAAAAATGCAACTCTAGACATATAACCCGTACTCTCTAAAAGTGCGATACCTATAAAAAGTATAATGATATTTGGCACAAAAAGAACAACTGCTCCAACACCAGCGATGATTCCATCAACTATAAGTGAGCGAACATCCTCGTTTGGAATTGTAGCACCTACCGTATCTCCAAACCAAGCAAAAAATGCATCTATATAGTCCATAGGAATAGCACCTATTTCAAAAGTAAGCTGAAATAAGCTCCACATAAAGAAAAGAAATATAGGAATTCCAAATAGTGGGTGAATAAGTACACTATCTATCTTTTCAGTCACTGTTTTTTTCTCTTGAACTTGCTTACTTTTAAGAACCTCAGCGACAATACCACGGTTAAAAGATGCATACTCTTCAGCAAAAGCTTCTTTTATGTCATCACTATCATGATGGAGTTCTATATGGCGACTCGCTTCTATAAGTATGGGTTGTAGTTCTACCCAAATAGGTTCATCGTGTAGTTTTGCATATGTCTTTTTGTTCCCTTTTAAAAGGTTTATAGCGATGTTTCTATGAGAGTTTTCTGAATAAAATTTATGTTTATCAAGGTACCAAACTATCTGGGCAATCTCTTCTTCAACAGGCTCACTAAAGACAAGTTTTGGTCTATTTTTACTACTTTCATGTTTTGCAATAACGGCATCTATAAGTTCTGTTATTCCCTCTTTTGTAGCTGCTGATACTTTTATACAAGGGACACCAATGAGTTCTGACATATACTCTGCATCAATACTTATGTTTTCTTTCTCAGCTTCATCACTCATATTTAAAGCGATTACAACTTTTTTACTCATTGTTAAAAGTTCAGAAGTGAGTTGTAGATTTTTACCTAAGTTTGTAGAGTCTACAACATTAATGATAATGTCATAATTTTCAGCACAGAGATACTCATGTGTTACTCTCTCTTCTATAGTATAGTCAGTAAAAGCATATGTTCCCGGTAGGTCTACCACTGTAAAGTGATGCTCTTTATAATCAAAAAGAACCTCAGTTTTATCTACAGTAACTCCAGAGAAGTTTCCTACATGAAGGTGTGCATTTGAAACAGAGTTAATAAGCATACTCTTACCAACATTTGGCTGTCCAACAAGGGCTACTTTAATATGCTTAGCTATTATTGGACAGGCTTTTACATCTACATCTTGTCTCATATCATCTCCACTTCTATAAGTTTTGCCTCTCCCCCACGAAGAGCAATTCTCATTTTTCCTACTTTTATCTCTATAGTACTTTTAGCTGGTGCATGTTCTAAAACTTCTATAATAGCCTCTTTCATAATACCAAAAGAGATGAGACGTTGCTTGAGGTCACCCGTAGTATTTAACTTAATAACCTTTACTTTACAACTCTTATGACAATCTAATAATGTTTTCATATATAATTCTTTTATTTTATTTGCTTAAAATTATAATCATTATCAATTAAAAACTAGCTTTAATCACTCTAAAAATTATAATTTACCATTAATTGAACACGCTCAAAATCGTATTCACTCTTGTTTATATTCTCTTGATCTTGGGAGATTGTATAGATAGCAGAAACTAAGAACTCATCATTTACATCATAGCTAAAGCCTATATCATGTTCTAAAATATGTTCTTTTACACCTTGAGTATTCTTTCCGCCAACAAAATCACCATGGGCATAAATAAATCTAAAATAATCAATAGAGTAACTTATCCCAAGAACATAAGCTAATACATCTCTATCATTTGCAATATTATCTATAATCATACTATCCATACTGGTATACATTGTTCCACCACCAGTACCGCTAAAACTTTGCTTATTTACATTTTTTTGTGACTTGTTAAAGGCAGCATTAAAACCTATGTCATGAAAGACTAACTCAAAGAATCCACCGTAGATATCTGCTGCGATACCACTATTGTCTAGTGTTGTTTCACTTAAGTACTGTGCACCTAAGTGAAGCACTATAGCATCAGTCATATCATATTGTAAACCTACATCCATATAAAGTGCATTTGTAAGTTGTGTAATGTTATAAAACCAAAGGTTAAACTCAAAACCATCACTATAACTTACACCCCCGAAGTTCGTTCCATCTATTCCGGCTAACACCCATTTGTCATCCAAACCTGCATCAACACCCTGCCAAGATTGTATATATCCGGCCATAAATGTAAGACCCGTATAATCAAAAGTTGCTACATAGGCTTCAAAACTATTCTTAATCATTCTAATATCATCTGTATCGGCTAGAGGCGTATCTAAAGGCTGTCTCCCTGCCCTAAAATTAAAGTTTTGATACTTATAGTTGATGTAAGCTTCTGCTATATCTGTATAACTTCCTTCAGAAGAAGATAGTTCAGAATTATGTTTAAGATCTGCGCCTGAGAGTAAAGGAATATCATGTGATGTATATACTGCTGCTGCTGCGTTAAAACCATTAAACTCCGCTAATTCGTACTTGATTATTCCACCTAAAGCTGTCGCATAGGAACTCTTTACTCCTGACTCTTTTTGATTATACCCAGCATACACAGACCTTACTTGACCTGAGACTTTACCATCAATAAACATATTACGAAAACTATCAACTATAGAGACTTCTTTTTCATCAAGTTTTCCTATACTATCGACTGCTTTTCTAACAGAGTGTATTCTATCACGAGAGGCACTATTTTCTTTGGCTAATAATATATTTACCTGCATAAAGATAATAAAATATATAAGTAGTTTCTTAAACACACCTTTCTCCTATAACTTATTTAAAGCGATTTTATCACTATAAAACTTAATAGTCTCTTTATTTTAATAATACTTATCATTTTCATTATTAATTAAAAAATTCTAATATTAAGCAGATTTCGATATAATTTCAGCCATATAAAAACAAGGGTAAATCTATGAAATTTTTATGGACTCCATCATCGCACTTTAACCTAGCAAATCTTTTTACATTTGTTAACATCACAGCTGGTCTTATGGCTACTTACTTCATCACTCAAAACAACTTTGTTTTAGCTATAGCCCTTGCATGGGTTGGTGGAGCATTTGATATTTTTGATGGAAAAATCGCTAGAAAATATAACTTAAGCAATGAGTTTGGTGTACAACTTGATAGTTTTGCAGACTTTTTAAGTTTTGTTCTTGTCCCTGTCTTCTTAATCTTTCAAGCCGTTTATGCAACTTCACTTGATGGTATTTTACTTATTGGTGCCTCTATTATTAGTATTTACTATGTTATTTCTGGGCTTCGTCGTCTTATTCATTTCAACTTACATACAGATGCTGGAGAGGTAGATAAGTACTTCACAGGAGTTCCTACTCCCCTTGGTGCTATTCTTTTATGGTTAGTTTATCTTAGCCATGCATATGACATTCTACCTGCGTTTATAGTTATGTCTCTTATGCTTTTTATCGGTTGGACACTTAACTCAAACATTAAAGTACGTCACCCTTAAAGTATAGTCCTCTTACGTTAGATACTGACGAAGCACTGCTTCTAGCTTATCTGGATCAATGGGTTTACTTATATAGTCATCCATTCCAGCAGCGAAACACTTCTCTTTATCTCCATCCATTGCATTTGCTGTCATTGCTATAACTGGTGTTTTCTCAATCTCATCTCCCATCTCACCACTTTTTATAATTCTTGTTGCTTCATACCCATCCATCTTTGGCATTTGACAATCCATAAGTACAATATCATACGCTTTATCTCCAGCCTCTTCTAATGCCTTTAAAGCTTCAAGGCCATTATTTGCAACATCTGCTTCAAGACCCATCTCTTCTAAAATCCCATTTGCAACTAACTGATTTACTTTATTATCATCAACTAGTAAAATACGGATATCTTTAGAAAAACTATCGCTATTCTTTCTCTCTTGAACTACACTTAAAGTCTCTACTTTATACTCTAAAGAGAGCACTTTAAGTGCATTTAAAATGTCCTTTGTCGTAGCAGGTTGAGGGAAGTGTGAATCATACACAGACTCCATATACTCAGAGATATTTGCAGCTTCAGCTAAAGAGGTCATGAGAATAAAACGGGCTCGAGGATAGTGAACCTTTAGTTCCTGAGCAAGTCTCAGTGCATTTTTATCTTTACTAATAAAAATAATATCGTACACTACACTTTTATCTAAAGATGTAGCCACTTTCATACCCCAATGTTTAAGCTGTGCACAGAGAGTATCTGTACTCACACTACACTGGTCTAAAATGAGTACCTTTTTATCTTTTACTGAAACATTTGGAGTCACAATAGAAGCTTCACTCGAGAGTTTTACAGCTATATCTAGCTTAAACTCACTTCCAACACTCTCTTGTGAGCTCACTTTAATATCACCATCCATTAAAAGAGAAAGTTTTTTTGCTATTGCTAGACCTAATCCTGTTCCACCGTACTTTCTTGTAGTTGAAGTATCTACCTGAGAAAAAGAGTCAAAAAGAGTTTTTATTTTATTTTGAGGTATCCCAATACCAGTATCTTTAATAGTGATTTTCAGTCGAGCATCTCTATCATTCTGTTTAACAAGAGCCACTTTTATTAAAACATACCCCTCATGTGTAAACTTAATAGCATTACTGACTAAGTTATTTAAAATCTGACGTATACGATGTGAATCTGCTTCAATAATATCTATATCGACATCTTTCATATCTAAAACAACAGCCACACCTTTTTCCTGTGCTTTAAATGAAATAGCTTCAGCAAAGTCTCCAAAATCATCCCTCACATTAAAAGGTGTAATATCTAACTCAACTTTACCCGCTTCAACTTTTGAGAAGTCTAAAATATCGTTTATAAGGTTTAAAAGTGCTTTTGCACTGCTTTGTGCGAGGTAAGCCTGATGCTTCTGTGCATCACTTAGTTTAGAGTTTAAAAGCAGCCCAAGCATTCCAATAACACCATTCATTGGTGTACGAATCTCATGAGACATACTTGCAAAAAATTCAGACTTTGCTTTTACACTCTCTTCGGCAATAGCTCTTGCTTGTATAAGTGCTATCTCATCCACTTTCTTATCTGTAATATCTGTTCGAATAGCGATATAACTTTTAGGTTTACCTAACTCATCTAAAAAAGGTACTATAGTTGTATTCACCCAGTAATACTCACCAGTTTTTGTTACATTACGAATCTCATCATGCCAAACTTTTCCTTGAGCAATCGTCTTGTACATATCTGCCCAGTACTCTTTTGTATTATCTCCAGAGTTTAATATTTTATGATTTTGACCTATCAATTCTTCTTTCAAATAGCCACTAATATCTACAAATTTATCATTTACATAAGTGATTTTTCCAGTAACATCTGTTACTGCGACTATAGAATGTGCATTTAGTGCATGTTTTTGCTCATCGAGTGCATTTTCACTTTTTTGAATTTTCATCATCATATCTTCAAAGTATGTGGCCAAAATGCCAAGTTCATTTTCCGTTTTAATAGCAACTTTTATATTACGACTTCCACTAGCAAATTCTTTGATAATGCCGGTAAGACTTACAATTGGTCTAGCGATATACCTTGTTATTAAGATTGATAACACAATAATTATGAAAAGCATTACAAGTAAGTATATTAAAGATTTTTGTATAATCTCTTCTTTAAGATGATTTACACTTTCTAGATTTGTCTCTCCAATAAGAACCCACTTCACTCCTAGTAGGTTTATATCTTGATGAATTCCAAATACACTTCGTTCATACGGGTCAAGATAAGAGAAGATAGTTTCATCTTCATCTGTGTCATGTACTCCATTTTTACCATGCTCATCTCTCCATAAGTTAAATTGCTGTGTGTTTACTTTGAGTTTTAATATTTCACTTTCAGCATAAATTTTGCTTCGCAACAAACCATCTTCACCAACAAGATAGTAAATAAACTCATCATGGTCAAGCTTCTCCTCATGAAACAGATCATAAATAATGTCAAGCTTTATCTGAATAGCAAAAACACCTATCATCTCACCAGAGGCATTAAACATAGGTGCAGTTAAAAATCCTGCAATGGTGTTGTTTGAGGGTTCGTAAAACTCTAAGTCAGAGAAGTGAAGCTTTTTGTCATCTATAGTCTTTTGAACTGCCAGCGCAAACTTTGTACTAGAGAAGGGACCTTTTCTAAGGTTTGTACCAAGGTCACTCTCTTTTTCAACTGTATAAAGAACATTTCCCTCTAAATCTATAAGAAAAAGATCATATATATAGTCATAGTTCTTTACTGTTCGGAGCATATCTGACTCCATAGAGAGAGTAATATCTTTATAAGTATCACTTTTTACAAAACTCTCTATAGAACTTTTCTCTTCTACAAAAGTCTCTTGTAACTTACTTAAGAACTCTATATTTGTCCGTGTTTGTGACCAATTTTTTATATCTGTTTGTCTATAATGAAACCAATTTTTTATAAACTTTTTATCTAAAAGTGAGGCCTGTTTTAAGTTGTCATAAGAAGTTTTTGTTATATCTGCAGCACTTGTTTTATAGTTCTCATATGAGATAAGTAGCATGGGAATAATAGAGAGAGGGACAAACCCTAAGATAATCGTAAAGGCTAAAGATTTATACCAAACTACACTCTCTTGAACTCTTTTTTTTCTCACAAAATCTCCGATATTTATTTACTGTTTACACTATACTTGCCACTTCCAAGAAGTGCTATTAAAATACTCATTACTAAAAAGATGAGAGGTGATTCTATAGCGAGTCCTCCATACTTTGCAAGAGAAAAAGAGAAACCATATGCTAAAAACATCGCCATAAACATATTTAAACCTAAAACTAAAGAAGCTACTCGAGCATATAAACCTAAAATAATAAATATAGGAGCAATTAACTCTCCTAAATAAACACCATAAGCAAAAAACTCTGGAAGTCCTGAACTACTAAGCATCACTTTTATAGTATCAACACCATGAATAACCTTATAAATTCCATGAAAGAGTATAAGAACTCCCGTAGTTACTCTAAGTAGTAGTTTAGCTATATCTGAATTTGTTGGCATTATTTATTTTCCTTCTCTCTAAATTTACACGCACCTATACTAATACTTTTACCACTTTTTACTACCTCTTTGACATAAAGTAGTGTACCATTAGGATCAGCATCTCCTATCTCTTCTTCAATAATACGAAGAAGATCTTTTTCTATTGTGTCTGTCCATATTTTTTCATAGTTGTATTGTGTTTGTATAATCATAGTAGTATAATAGCTAAAAAATATTTATAGGCTTAAAAAAATGAAAGATATGTTAAAGAACTTTACTATCCTCTATGTCGAAGATGAAGAAATGGTGAGAAAAGGGGCAGTTGAGTATCTAACTCGTGTTTGTAAGGAAGTTTTAGAGGCTAAAGATGGTAAGGAAGCCATAGCTATCTGGAGTGAACATAAACCTGACATTATCATCACTGACATTAATATGCCGCGTTTAAATGGTCTAGATATGGCGTCATACATAAGAGACAAAGATAAGAATGTCCAAATCATTGTAGCAACGGCGCACTCAGATACTGAGTACCTCCTTCGTGCAGTTGAGCTGCAACTCGTAAAGTACATCATAAAGCCTATAACAAAAGATAAACTAGTGCATGCCTTAGAGATGTCAGTGGCACTTATAGAAGATAAAAGTAAATTTAACCTATCTCTCTCAGAGAGCTGCGTTTATAATGCTTATGAAAAAGTTATTTTAGAAGATGACAAAGAGATAAAACTTACAAAAAAAGAGGTGCTTTTTTTAGACCTCTTAGCACATCACCATACTCGAGTTGTCAGTTATGAAGAGATAGAAAATGCCATCTGGGCTTATGAAGGAATGAGTCAAGATGCTATTCGCTCTTTAGTAAGAGGTCTTCGAAAGAAAGTACCTGAGGGTGCTATAGATAACATCTCAGGAATGGGTTATAGACTTCATACTCTTTAAGAGAGTGGGAGTTCTATACTAAAACAGACTCCATCTTCAATATTTTTTGCAATTATTCTGCCACCTAAGTGCCCTTCTATAATCATCTTTGACATGTAAAGACCAAGACCCGTTCCACTTGTTTGATCTTTAGTAGAAAAGTAAGGCTCAAATATTTTTTCCATTACATCTGGAGGAATACCACCAGCATTATCACTCACAGAGACAAGTATATTTTTGGATGTTTCTATAGTACGAATTGTTATCTGCTTATCTGCCTCATTTTTACTAAGAAGTGCATCTCGAGAGTTTTTTATAAGATTTAAAATCACTTGTATAAACTCATTTTTATATATATGAAGAGAACTCTCAGCTTGAAACTCTAAAGATAGTTTTATATCTTCACTCTCTAATGTTTTTTTAATCAAGGAAATAGCAGCCCTCACAACATTTTCTACAGCCACTTCTTGAAGCTCTTTATCGGGTCTAAAGTAGTTTTTAAAGTCATCTATAGTGACAGACATAAACTCTAAAAGTTCATTTGCCTCTTTGACTTTAGACTCCATATACTCAGTTGTTAGTTCATTATACTCATAAGCAGACTCAATGTTCATCATTACATAAGACATCTGGTTAAGGGGTTGGCGCCACTGATGGGCTATCATACTTAGCATATCTCCCATCTCAGCCATTTTAGAACTCTGTGTTAGCATCTTATCTTTTTGTATATGTAAAGCAAGCTCTTCTTGAACTCGTCGCTCTAAAGAGTTGTTTAGCTCTTCTAGTTCCCTAGCCCTATTCTCTACTTCTATTTGGTAATTCTTAAATATGTTGTTAATTTTCAGTGACAAAAAGAGTGATAATATAGCGATTATAAGAACTATAAATGCAGATACCTTGAGTATAAATGTATACTCATCTGCAAGCATCTCTTCGAGTTTTTTATATTTTGCTTTGGCTTTTGTACTCATTTTTGTGGTATTAAACCCATGGACTATAGTCCAGTTAAACTCTTTATAGTACTTTGAGAAGTAGTAGTAGTCTTCTATCTCATGTTTATGCCACTTCTCATCTTTAGTCAGTTTAGATACTTCTATGGTAAATCTATCTGACATATAGAGTCGTTTATCATCTTCAAAAACGCCTATAAATTCACTCCCTTCAATAGGAATACTTTTTATCATCTCAAGAAGTTTTCCTTTAAGTCTCTCGCGTTTTGTTTTTATTAATATACTCGAACCTATGTACCAGTCATATATTCCTAAGTCTTTTACAAAGATAATCTCCTCTTCTTGACTCTTTTTAAGACGACTATAAATGTACCCCTCTTTATATTTTCTCACCTTCTGGATCTCTTCTAAGATTATCGCCCTATTGTCAGCATCACGGTAGAGAGATATATCTATGTCTGGAAGATGTGAGCCATTTAAAATAGCATTAGCTTCATAATCTGTAATAAATATATACTCCTCTTTATCATTATAAACGATTTCAGAAAGAGTATCTTTTATACGTTGTTCTATCTCTTTTTTTGACTTTTTGTTTTTATATTTATTGTATATTTTTTTTGCTATCTTATCCGCTAAATCTATCTCTTTTTTGAGCTCTTTTTTTATCTCAGGCTCAACTCTGTTGTTTGTATACTCAAAAAGAAGTACTAACTGTTTGGTAAGAAGTTCACTCCCAACTTTTTGTGTTCCAATATAATCTTTTATAGAGTTCTCTTTAGCTTGCTCAAAGTAGTTAGTCACCTTATTAATATAAAAACTCGTTATGAAAAAACTTACACTCAAAACAAGAACAAGAGGAACAACAACAATAAGATAAGGTATGACTTTTTGAGAGTTTATTTTCATTCCTCATTCTCACTTGATATAGAGAGAGTCTTTTTTGGTTTCAACCCAAGTTTTACTATGTTTTCAGCTCGCTTAATAACATTACCACGGCCAGTGCTTAGTCTGTTCATAGAAGTGTCATAACTATCTTGTGCTTTTGCTAAATGCGCTCCTACTTTTTTTAGCTCATCCACAAAACCAACAAGCTTTTCATACATAGCCTCTGCTTCATTAGCAATTTTTAGAGCATGTTCTTCTTGACGCTGTGTTCTCCAGATATGCTCTATAGTTCGCAGTGTCACAAGAAGAGTAGAAGGTGACACAACTAAAATATTTTGATTATAAGCATCTTTGAAAAACTCCCCATCTTGCTCTAATGCAAGTAAAAATGCCCCTTCTATAGGCATAAAAAGAAGTACAAAATCAAGTGTATTGACACCCTCTAGTTTTTCATACTTCTTCTCGCTCAGTCCTTTTATATGCCCTTTTATACTCATAATATGCTCTTTAAGGGCTACTTTCTTCTGCGTTTCATCTTCACTACTCATAAAACGCTCATATGCAACGAGTGATACTTTTGAGTCTATAATGATGTCACGATTTTCAGGCATGTGGATGATAACATCGGGTCTATAGCTTTTGCCCTCCTCTGACTTTAGTGTCGCTTGAAGCTCATACTCTACCCCACTACGAAGACCAGACTGCTCTAAAATATTTTCTAAAACTATCTCACCCCAGTTTCCTTGCGTTTTATTCTCGCCTTTGAGTGCTTTAGTGAGGTTAAGTGCATCGTTTGAGAGTTGGGCATTCATCTCTTTTAAACGCAGGAGTTCATCTTTTAGAAGGTAAGTCTCTTTTGAGTGTGCATTAAACTGCTCTTTTGCCTCTTTTGAAAACGAAGTTATCTGCTCACGGAATGGTTTGAGTAGAAGTTCTAACTGCTCTTTACTTGAAGAGCTAAACTGTTTAGACTTATCTTCAAAAATCTGATTTGCTAAAAGTTTAAACTC
>Ga0256826_1000722_pt1 | contig 20268 bp, 22 predicted proteins | sample CV79metaG_FD_185975 | JGI IMG/M metagenome (GOLD analysis project Ga0256826, IMG submission 185975) | Hydrothermal vent microbial communities from East Pacific Rise, Pacific Ocean - CV79 | ecosystem: Environmental > Aquatic > Marine > Hydrothermal vents | place: Pacific Ocean: East Pacific Rise...
ATCGATAATCAGTATAAAAATGCCTTAGATAAAGAGCAATTACTTATACAAGAAGATACTCTAAATGCTCTATATGTTGCATTTACAAGGGCTAGAGATAATCTATTTATCATCTCTAAACCTGAAAAATCAGATTTTTCTCTTCTTGATTTAGAAGTGGCATCGTTTGGAAAATTAAAGTGCACTCAAAAAGAAAAAAAAGAGATTATAGAAGTTGAACCTTTAGTCTATCGTGAGTTATATTACGGTACACAGAGTGATATACTGGCACTAGAAAAAGAGAGTGATGAAGATCTTAAAGCGATTAACTTTGGAATAGCATTACATTATACACTAGAGATGATGGATGAGTTTACAGCCTCGTCTATAGAGAATGCTAAGGATATGATGATAAATAAGTATGGATTTTCTCTTTGTGAAAGTGAGATAGAAGATATCATCAAAAGAGTTGAACTTTTAGTCTCAAACGAGCAGTTCTTAGAGCTTAGTGATGGTGAGTGTTATAGGGAAAAGGCACTGCGTTTTAAGAACTCTCTTCGTTACATCGATCTTCTTGTAAAACGCAGTGATGGTGTTTGGAATGTTATTGATTATAAAAGTTCTCTATCTTACTCTGAGCATCATCTTAAACAAGTACGATTTTACGTTAATGCAATTAAAGCCATAACAAATGAGAAAGTGGATGGATATCTCTGCTACTTACTCACTAATGAAGTAAAATTTATTCAGGTATAATCTATTTTAATACAAAAAACTAAAGGAAAATTATGGATGCAGTTAGCATAATCAGTTTAGCCATTATCATTGCAGTGGCAATTATAATCATTAAAGGTATAGCAATTGTTCCTCAATCTCATGCTTATGTTATAGAGAGACTTGGAAAATATAACAAAACTTTAGAGGGTGGTTTTCATATTATCATTCCAGTTTTAGATAGTATAAGTGCAAAGTTGACAAAACAAGAACAGATTATAAACATACCACAGCAAAATGTAATCACTAAAGATAATGTGAATATTAGTGTTGATGGAATTATTTTTATTCAGGTTGAAGATGCAAAAAAAGCAACATACGGTATTGTTGATTTTAAAAATGCACTCTCAAATCTCTCTACTACAACTCTTCGTGCAGAGATAGGTCAACTCGCTCTTGATGAGACACTATCTTCTCGTGACTCTTTAAATCGTAAAATTTTACAAGCGATAGATGATGCTTCGACAAAATGGGGTGTTAAAACAATGCGTGTTGAGCTTCGTGATATTTCTGTGCCTCTAGAGATTGAAGAAGCAATGAATCTTCAGATGAAAGCAGAACGTGAAAAAAGAGCTATAGAACTCAAAGCAATGGCAGATAAAGAAGCTGTTATTCGTGAGGCAGAGGGTGAAAAACAAAAAACTTTCCTAGAAGCAGAAGCGATAGAGAGAATGGCAGATGCATCAAAATATGAACTAGAAAAAGTAGCAGAAGGTCAGAGAAAAGCAATGTTGATGATAAACTCAGCGATGAGTGAAAATCCTCAAGCAGCAGAGTTTTTACTTGCAAAAGATAGAGTAGCTGCGTTTAATGAACTGGCAAAGAATCCTTCAAAAGACAAGGTGATAGTTCCTTATGAAACAACAGAAATGATAGGCTCACTCTCAATTTTAAAAGAATTTTTAGGCTCAAAGGTATCATAAATGGAAGCAATATCTGCCTCGTATCTTCTTGCAATTGGAATTTTACTTATAGGTCTTGAGGCTATAACATTCTCCTTTGTACTACTCTTTTTTGGACTTGGTTTTGTGATTGTTTCGGCTATAACTACTATGTATAACTTTGATAGTGCTATTGTTCAAGTTGCAGTAGCCTTTGTAATTGCTCTTCTTTTAGCTTTTTTCTTAAGAGGAAAATTCTTAGAAAAGATCTCTAAGCCAAGTAACAAAGAGGAAGAGAGAACTCATGTAAGTGGGAGAGGAGTTGTCGAAGATGGTATGGTTAAGTTTGATGGAACTTACTGGCGTAGTATCGATGATTTAAGTTCATATAGTGATGGAGATAAGGTAGATATTGTCGATGTCGTGAACAATATGGTTAAGTTAGGCTAGGGTTAAAAGCCTTAGTTGATAGTGTTACCATCTCTCCGATTTTTAGACCTTGTGTCTCTTCATTACTCAGTACTATTTCAACTAATTGTTGACCAATTGCAACCGTAGCTATAAAAATAACATCAACCCTTTGAAGCTCTAGTAGTTCACCTCTAAATGAGAACTTTTGACTACCATTTGTTTTCAGCAGTACTTCTTTTACCTCTCCGTCTTGTATGATTTTTCCATTATTTAAAACAAGAACACGAGTTGCTAATTTGAAAATTTCACTTGGATCATGGCTTACCATTATAGTAGTTGTTTTAAACTCTCTATGTAGGGTTAATATCTCTTGTTGAAGCTTTGCTCTCATCTTTGGATCAAGTGCGGAGAGTGGTTCGTCTAGTAGTAGTAGTTGAGGTTTTCTCATCATTGCTCGGCATATACTAACTCTCTGTTTCTGTCCACCACTCAGAGTATTTGGATAACGATTTTGTAGTTGTGTTAGTCCTGTTATATCAAGTAAACGCAGTGCTAAATCTTTATCGTCACTAATAAAAAGAAGATTATTTAAAACATTCATATTTTCAAAAAGGGCATAATCTTGAAAAACAAAACCAATATTGCGTTTTTGAGGTGCTAAGGTCTCTTTTTGGCTTAACCAAGATTTATCATGGAGTGATATCGTACCATTAGCATCTTCAAGACCAGCTAGTACACGAAGAAGTGTACTCTTGCCACTTCCACTTTCACCTGATAGCACGATAAACTCTCCCTCTTTTATAAGAAGGTTGACATGAAGCAACATCTCTGAGTTTGAACCATAAAGCTCTTTTTTTATGTCTACTTTTATCATCTGTTAAGTCCAAATTTTCTATTATGTTTTGCATTAAATATATAGACACTTAGTAGAACGATGAAACTCATAACAAGCATAAGCCCACTATAGATATGAGCAGCCTCATAGTCTAGTGTCTCTACCATCTCATAGATGGCTACACTTGCTACTTTTGTCTCTCCTGGTATACTTCCTCCAAGCATCAACACAACACCAAACTCACCAACAGTGTGAGCAAATGTAACAATAATTGCTGTAATGAGAGCAGGTTTCATGTTTGGTAAAGCAACTCTAAATATAGTTTCAAGTTTACTCTTTCCACCGATGTAACTAGCTTCAATCATATTTTTATTTATAGATTCAAAACCACTCTGTAGGGGTTGGACCATAAAAGGTAGAGAGTAAAAAGAACTAGCTATAACAAGTGAGGTGAAATTAAAAACTAAACTAAGATTGAAAGTCTCTTGAAAAAAACTTCCAATAGGGGAGTTTTGCGAGAGAGCAACTAAGAGGTAAAAACCTAGTACAGAGGGAGGAAGAACAATCGGCAATGCTGTTAGCGCTTCAATGAAAGGTTTTAATCTTGATTTTGTTTGTGAGAGATACCAAGCAAGAGGTAAACTCACGATAAAAAGAATAACAACTGTAGTAGTAGCAAGCTTAAAAGATAAAATAAAAGGTGAGAAATCCATCTCCATAACTCTTTGAAACATTAGTTCTTCTCAACTATAGATAGATCAGATGATTTGATAAGTACAGTTACTTTTTCACCTTGGAGTAAGTTCATTCTTTTGAGACTTTTACTTGTAATAATAGACTCAATTGTTAGCTCATTCTTAGTTAGTATGAGACTAGAGAGTAATTGCCCTTCTTCTATCTTTTGAATACTCATCTCAATCTGATTTGTAAAACTCAGTTCTCCAGTAAAGTTTTTTGCTATAGCAACAGCAGTTGCCTTAACACTTAAGTGTACTTCACTACCAACTTCGAGATTAGGATTAAGTTCAAGACCTACCATTGAGAGTACTTCAGAAAAAGAGTTAAAAGTAACAAGAGTAAGATTGTGAACTCTCTGAATATCTGTGATACTTGCTATAAAATTACTCAAGGTAGTTTATACCCAAATTTTGTAAAGATATTTTGAGCTTTTTTTGTAGATAAAAACTTATAAAACGCAGTGACTTTTGGATTTTTTTCACCATGGCGAAGTATGACTACTCCTTGACTTGTAGGTGTGTAGAGTTTTTCATCTACTTCAATCCAGTTTATATTTTCTTTATAAATTTTCATTTTAGGAGTATATAGAAGAGATTTTGCAACAAAACCTAAATCAGCAGCTGTTATAGTATATGAGAGAGTTTGAGAGATAGACTCTCCGTAGATAAACTTACTTTTAATACTCTCAACTAAGTCTGCATTTTTAAGAGCTTCAAACGCAGCTATACCATAAGGTGCAGTTTTTGGGTTTGCTATGGCTACTCTTTTAATATTAGGATTTTTGACTATATCTATTTTCTGACTAAAGTCTCTAGGTTTTATACTTAAGATAGCAAGTGAACCTTTTGCATAAACCTTTGGTCTTGATATCGCGATATTACTTTTAAAGAGAGCTTCTGGATACTTCATATTTGCTGACATAAACAGATCATAAGGAGCACCATGGCTTATTTGAGCGGTTAGTTTTCCACTACTTCCTAATGTTGTTTGAACTTTAATATCTGGATAGATGCTGTTAAACTCTTTTTTTATATCTTTAATTGCATAACTGACATTTGCAGCAACAGCGATGCTAATTGACTTAGCATCTAAAGATGTAAAAAGGAGAAGTGATACTAAAAGTATTTGTATCATAAATCTCTGCTTTTAAAAGAGGTAGTTAAACTCTAAACGTGAGTCTAAATAGTTTGAAATATTAACATACCTAGAGTATATTGTCTCATTACCAATAAAGTCTCTATATCCAAAACGTACTCTATACTGAAGGTTTTCAAGAGAAGGAATGTTCTGCACTAAACCAATATAGTAGTACATACTATCTTCAAATATTGCTTTTTCCTCATCGGAATCGACATAAAGTACAGAAGCTTGAATAAATGGTTTTGTATAAACACCTGTTTTATTAGCTCCTTTTACTACTTCAAGGCGGTAAGATTTTGTATTTGCTCTCCAGTTATAGATACCCATAGAACGAGTATATCCAGCAGTAGGAAACCCTCTCCATGGAGTTACTAAATCAGCTTCATCAAGCACCTGTGTGTAAGCAAGATTAATTCTATAATCATTAACTCTTGTTACAATTTTAGCAGCAATCATCTTTGCATCAAGCGAAGTTGGATTATCATATCCATTAGGAGTACTTAGAGTTGAATTTCCAAGAAGTGATGCTCCTCCAACTGCACCAGCACCATTATCAAACTGCTGAATATATCTTACTCCTGGTGTTACACTAAAGCCATTAAATGGAATTTTATAATTTAATTCTCCCATTACTTGAGAGAGTAATTCTGGTACAACATATGAGGAAAAGTTAATTTTTAAATTTTTAATAGATTTATTTTGAGCATCTAAGACAATAAGTGGTGTATCTGTAGAAATTCCGGCACCTGTAAGTGCTGTATATGAAAGACCCTTATGCATTGCACTGTCATCATTTCCAGTCCATGTTGAAAAATTTGTAGTATCTGAATTGTCATACATAAGTACAGCGTGTGCATCTTCATGATCTCTTAGCTTCTGCTTAGCAAGGTATGCAAGTGTGACTTTAGAATCCGAAATATCTTTTGAAGTAACAACAAATCCATCAAAAGAGTTTGGAATCATTTTTGTGTCATTACTTTTTGTATAAAAAGTTTCAACTAGTTGACGACCGAGTGTAAAATCTGTTTTTGAATACTTATAGTTAAGGTTTGCTTGGCCAAAAGCGAAGAGAGAATGAGACCCTGTTGTTGCAAATTTATAACGGCTAAGTGTATCTTTAGCTGGTTTAAGATGAGAAATGCTATCTAAGTTATTTTCATCAAAAAATGATTGAGAACCATAAAGTCCTACTGTAAAGTCAAAGTTACTATATGAAGCAGACTTAAACACAAAACTAGCACCAACAGCACCAACTACCTGCGTTTCATGAGAAGAATCATCTGTGTCGTAAGCAAAATAGAAATTATTGCTTCTAACACGACCATAAAAATTACCTTCTTTAAACATATCTGAAAATTTTTCTACTTGTTTTTGTGGTAAATTATAAACCATTTGTCCATTGGTTTTAATAGCTGCTTTGATATTTTCATCTTGAGCATGAAGAGCGCTGCTAGTAAGTAGTGTCGCTAAACATAAACATTGTATAGTTCTTAATTGCATGTATATACCCCTATTTATTATTGTATAATAACAATTATAGCCTATCAATAATTAAAGAAAAATCACAAGATCTCTAAAAACTTATATATTACTTAATTTAAGTGAACTATAAGCTTTGTAGGATATACTTTCGCCAACAAAACAAGCATTTATGTTTGTTAATAAAATTACTTAAAAAGGTTCATGATGAAATTTACAAAAATTGCAACAACTGAACAAATTGATCAAAAGTGGATTTTGATTGATGCTGAAGGTAAAACATTTGGTCGTATGATCACTGAAGTAGCTACTGCTCTTCGTGGTAAGAACAAAGTTTGCTGGACTCCAAATATTGACTGTGGTGACTATGTAGTTATCATTAATGCTTCTAAGGCTCATTTTAATGGTCTTGGTAAAATCAACAATAAAGAGTATTTCTCTCATTCTGGTTACTTCGGTTCTACTAAGAGTGTTAAAATGACTGAGCTTTTAGAAAAAAATCCTGAGAAACTATATAAATTAGCTACTCGTGGTATGCTTCCTAAAACTAAGCTTGGTGCTAAAATGCTTAAAAAATTAAAAATATATGCAGGTGCTGAACACCCTCACACTGCACAACTAGCTAAGTAAGGATTACCAAATGGCAAAAACAATTTATGCAACAGGTAAACGTAAAGCGTCTATCGCAAAAGTATGGTTAACTCCAGGTACTGGTAAAATCACTATCAATGGTCTTTCTATTGATGCATGGTTAGGTGGACTTGAAGCAAAAAAACTTCGTGTTAAACAACCTTTAGTTCTTTCTAAACAAGAAACTTCTGTTGATATCGTTGCTACTACTTTAGGTGGTGGTTTTGGTGGTCAAGCAGATGCACTTCGTCATGGTATTTCTAAAGCTCTTGTTGAGTTTAATCCAGAAATCAAAGCTATCCTTAAACCAGAGGGTATGATGACTCGTGATGCACGTGTTGTTGAACGTAAGAAACCAGGTAAGAGAAAAGCTCGTCGTTCTCGCCAGTTCTCAAAACGTTAATCACACTCTATTTTCGTCTCTTTACCGATGCTTTTTGCATTGGTAAAACTTCTTTTTAAAATTTCCTAAACAAACAACTTTTAATTAACTCTATTTATATATAATATCCTTAAAATAAAAAAGGAATATTTATGAAGAAAGTCGTACTATTTTTACTCGTAGGCATATTAGTTTTAGCAGCACTCCCGATAGTGGGAAACAGTGTGATGCAAAAAAATATTGAAACACGTGTTAGTGAATTAGAGTCATATGGACTCAAAGCAACACAAACAAAGAGTAAGTCCACTTACTTAACTAGTTCACAACATTTCGAATTTGTACTTAAAAATGCAGATGAGTTTGTAAACTATCTCAAAAAATATTCTGATCAACAGATTCCTCCATATGTGAATGCCATGTTAGAAGGTGTAGTTATTGGAGCAGATTTAGAGTATAGTAATTTACCATTTTCAAAAGCAATAGAGTTAGATATATATCCACTTTCTGTTTCACCAGAGATGGAAAATGCAATAAAAGAGGACTCTTTAGAACTCTATAGTTATATAGAGAAGTTTCTTCATTCAAAAGGTGTTTTATATCATATAAACTATAATATAGTAAGTGAAGATTTTGATGGTTATCTTAAAAATATAAATGAAAAATACACTCCAAAAGATGGAGGTGTTTTAACACTTACTCTCAAGGATGCTACATTTAAGGGAAATGGAGAATTAATTGCTCCTAATCGAATGTCATCTATAATAAAAGAGTTAAGTTTAAATGTAAAAAAAGATAGTGAAATTGTTACTTTTAAACTTGTAAACTTATTATCATCAACAAGTACAGAATCAAAAAATACATATTTAACAAGTGCAGATTTAGAAAATTTTACTATTGCAGTAGATGCAAAAGGTGAAAATACAAATATTGATATGAAAAATATTCATATTAATGTTTCTTCAAATGCTCAAGGAGAGTTCGCTGAATTAAACTCTAAGAGTAGTATTGATAGTTTAACGATAGAGTCACAACAGTTAAATATGGCTATGAAAAAATTTAACTTTGATATCGCAACTAATGGTGTAGATAAAAAAGTATATGAAGAGCTAGAGGAGCTAATCTCTGAAACAAAAGCATCAGGTAATATGATGTTAGATGAAAAAATTCAAAAAACTGTTATAGAGCTTCTTTCAAAAGGTTTAGTTATTAATATTGCTGATTTTTCAGTACAAAATATTACACTTGATACAACTGACAATCTTCAAGGTTTTAAAATTAAAAGTGTATTAACTCTAAAAGAGGATAAAGATTTTGGAAAAAAACTACAGATGTCCCCTATGATGCTTATAAGTAATGTAGAAATTCAGACTGATATCAGAGTTTCTCGTGAAATATATGCAAAACTTACTAAAAATAGACCTATCCCACCTGTTGTTAAAGAGTATATGAAAGAAGATGGTAATGATATAATTTTCAATATCAGTTATTTAGATGGTAAAGCAAAGGTTAATGGAAAACCTTTAAGATAGTAATGAAAGTACTTTTTTCTATTTTTGTCTTGAGTATGACGCTTATTGCGTCTACTCTACACTTAGCTACTTCAACTAATCCAGCTCGTCTTAACCCAATTTTAGCAACAGATTCAAGCTCTTCTGAGATAGCAAATTTTCTTTTTAATGGACTTGTAAAATATGATAAAGATTCAAAAGAGATTGTGGGTGATTTAGCAGAAAAATTCTATTTTGAAGATGATAAAACACTTATCTTTGAATTAAGAGAAGATGTTACATGGCATGATGGAGAGAAGTTTTCTGCAAAAGATGTTCTTTTTACATACCAAACTTTAATCTCAGATAAAATAGCATCTCCTTATAGCTCTAGTTTTCGATTTGTTAAGAGTGTAGAGATACTCAATAATTATAAAATAAAAGTTATCTATAAAAAAGCATACTTTAAAGCTCTTGAGACTTGGATGATGGGAATTTTACCTGAGCATCTATTAAGAGATGAAAAGAATTTAATGAGTTCAAAGTTTAATACAAATCCAATAGGAACAGGACCTTATAGATTAGAAAAATTAGAGTTTTCAAAAAATATTATTTTAGCTGCGTTTGATGACTATTTTGAGGGAAAACCAAAAATCGAAAAGATATCTTTTCATGTAATTGCTGATCCTATGACACGGTTTTTAATGCTTAAATCATCCCAACTAGATATAGGGAGTGTTGAACCTATGGCATTTGAGAGACAGTTACATGAGGAATTTTTTCATAAGTTTAATATTTATGAAAAAATCAGTCTCTCGTATACATATCTTGGATTTAATTTACGGTTAGATAAGTTTAAAAATCCTAAGGTGCGTGAAGCTCTCTCTTTGGCTATAGATCGGCAAGAGATAGTAGATATACTCTTTTTTAAACATGCAAAAGTTTGTACTGGCCCATTTTTACCTGGAACAAAAGCATTTAATGAGAGTGTAAAAATACCAATACAAGATATAAAAAAAGCAAGAGCGCTTCTAAAAAATGCTGGATATGATAAGAATCATCCTTTAAAATTTGAAATAGTAACTTCAAACTCTAGCCCAATTCGTCCCTATGCTGCACAAATACTTCAACATCAACTTAAAAAAGTAGGGGTAGAGGTAAGTTTACGTGTTATGGAGTGGCAAGCATTTTTAAATATGGTTGTTTTTCCACATAAATTTGATGCTGTACTTCTAGGATGGGGACTCTCTCCTACACCTGATCCATATCTTTTTTGGCATAAAGATAGTGATAAAAAAGGTGGCTTTAACCTTATAGGATATAACAACGAAAAAGTAAATAAAATGATTGAAGAGTCCCAAAGTATGATAGATAGAGATAGATTAAATGAAAAGTGGAGAGAGATGTTTAAAATAATAACAGATGATAATCCATACTTATTTTTATATATTCCAAATAGTATAACAGCAGTAGATAAAGAGATTCAAAATATTCAACCCTCTTTGAGTGGTATCTGGTATGAGTATATAAAATGGGAGAAAATTCAGTGATAATACTTTTTGATTTAGATGGAACATTAATCGATTCAACAGAGGCAATACTAGAGAGTTTTCATAACTCTTTTACTCTTCACAACTTTAAACATCCAAGTGATGCAGATATAAAGGCTCTTATTGGTCACCCTTTAGATGTTATGTATAAAGAGCTTGGAGTTGATGAAGCAAAGGTGTGGGATTTTGTAACAACTTATAAAGAACATTATAGAGAAATATCAACTCAAAAAACAAAATTATTAGAGTTCGCAAAAGAGGCTGTATATTTGGCAGATGAATTTGCAGAGTTAGGTATAGTAACAACAAAAACTGGTAAATATTCTCAGGTATTGATGGAATATTTTGATTTAATGGATAGATTTGATGTTTTAATAGGTAGGGAACATGTAGAAAATCCAAAACCCCATGAAGAGCCTATACTGAAGGCACTAGAGAGTTTTAATGTGGAAAATAAAGAAATTTGGATGATAGGTGATACAAAGTTAGACCTAATATCTGCAAAAAACGCAGGGGTAAATTCAATAGGTGTTCTAAGTGGATATGATAATGAAAAAGCACTAAAACAATTTACAAATATTATTTTTAATGATTCATTAGAAGCTGTAAAGTACTTAAAAGGTAGAAAATTATCACACTCTTAACTTGCGCACTTAGCTATCTTATATTTTCAAGCTATTTTTAAGTACGTCTTGCATAGAATACAGTAAATAGAATTAATAGAAAATAAAATATTTCTTGAAAAAACTTAAGGAGAATATATGCTAGAAATTAGATGGCATAGTCGTGCTGGACAAGGTGCTGTAACAGGTGCAAAAGGTTTAGCGGATGTTATTTCTACAACTGGTAAGCATGTACAAGCTTTTGCATTTTATGGATCAGCTAAACGTGGAGCTGCAATGACAGCATATAATCGTGTGGATGATGCAGTAATTATGAATCATGAAAAATATATGGAACCAGATTTTGTTTTTGTTATTGATCCTGCATTAGTTTACACATCTGATGTTACTATTAATGGTAAAGAAAATACAAAGTATATTATCACTACACACCTAACTACAGAGGAGCTTATTAAAGCACAACCGAAGTTAGAGGGTAAAGAGGTATATACTGTAGATTGTATTACAATAGCAAATGAGACTATCGGTCGTCCGATACCAAATACACCAATGCTTGGTGCATTTATGAAAATCTCTGAAATGTATGATATAGAGTTCTTTAAAGAGAGTATGAAAAGAGTTCTTGCTAAGTTACCACAAAAGATAATAGACGCAAATATGCTAGCTATTCAACGTGCATACGACGAAGTTAAATAAGGAACAAAGATGAACAATACAGGTTGGGACGAATTTGAAATCGGAGCAATGCTTCGTACATTTAAGGGAGAGGCTGGTGATATCGCTGGTACTCTACAAGAAGATCGTAACTATACACAAAACAGTTCTTTTACTGCGAGTGTAGCTGACTGGAGACTTGAAAAGCCAGTATTTAACAAAGACTACTGTATAGATTGTCAATTTTGTTGGGTTTACTGTCCAGATATCTCTATCATTTCACGTGATAAAAAGATGATTGGTATAGATATGGATCACTGTAAAGGGTGTGGTGTTTGTGTTGAGGTTTGTCCTACAAATCCAAAATCACTTTTAATGTTCTCAGAACAAGCAGAAGAAGAAGCAGTGCTTGCACAATGGCCTGCAAAAGATGAGAAGGAAAAATAATGGCATTTGATAAAATGGAATTAAGAGAGACTGAAGTTTGGGATGGTAATCATGCTGCTGCTCAAGCTTTAAGACAAGCTCAAGTAGATGTTGTATCTGCTTATCCTATTACTCCATCAACTCCTATCGTTGAGGGTTATGCAAAGTTTAAGTCAGATAACTATGTAGAGGGTGAGTTTGTAATGGTTGAGTCAGAACATGCTGCAATGTCAGGATGTATCGGTGCTGCGGCTGCTGGTGGACGTGTTGCAACTGCAACTTCTTCACAAGGTCTTGCACTTATGGCTGAGACTCTTTACCAAGCTTCTGGTATGCGTTTACCAATCGTACTTAACATTGTAAACCGTGCACTAGCTGCACCACTTAATGTTAATGGTGATCACTCAGATATGTATATGGTTCGTGATAGTGGTTGGATTCAGTTTGATGCATTCTCTCCACAAGAAGCTTATGACCTTAACCTTATTGCGTTTAAAGTTTCTGAAGATCATGATGTTAGAACTCCAGCTATCGTAAATCAAGATGGTTTTATGACAAGTCATACAGCACAAGGTGTAACAACTTTAACTGATGATGCTGCGTTTGGTTTTGTTGGTGAGTATAAGCCAATGAACGATATGCTTGACTTTGAACATCCAGTTACGCACGGTGTTCAAACTGAAGAGGATTGGCACTTTGAGCATAAAGCTCGTCAACACAACGATATGATGACTATAGTTCCAGGTAAAATCGAAGAAGTTTTTGCTGATTTTGAAAAACTTTCAGGTCGTAAATATAACCAAGTAGAGTGCTACGATATGGATGATGCAGATGTTGCAGTAGTTTGTATGGGTACTTCAGTTGAGACTGCTCGTGAAGTTGCAACTGAGATGAGAGCAAAAGGTATTAAAGCTGGTGTTGTTGGTCTTAGAGTTATTCGTCCATTCCCATTTGCTGAGATTGCTAATGCACTCAAAGATGTTAAAGCTGTAGCTGCACTTGATCGTTCAGCTCCAGGTGGTGCTGCTGGTATGTTATTTAACGAAATTGCTGGTTCACTTTATAACACAGATAGCAAAATGCTACTTACTGGTTATATCTATGGTCTTGGTGGTCGTGATTTAACTAAGAAACATTTAGTAGATCTTTACAATGAGCTTCAAGCAAATGCTGACGCTGGTAAAGTTCTTACTCAACAACAACAGTTTATCGGTGTTCGTGGACCGAAACTAGCTTATTTATAGGAAGTTTTATGAGTGAAATAAAAAAAATCAAAAACTTAAAAGAGTTTTCAACATCTGCTGATCGTTTTGAGGGAGCTAACCTTTTATGTCCAGGTTGTGCACACTCTATCATTGTTCGTGAAGTTCTAAATGCAACAAACGATGACTTAGTTCTTGCTGCCTCTACAGGTTGTCTTGAAGTTTGTACTGCTGTTTATCCATATACATCTTGGGATGCTTCTTGGATTCATATCGGTTTTGAAAATGGTTCAACTGCAGTTGCAGGTGCTGAAGCAATGTATAAAGCACTTAAAACTAAAGGTCGTTTAAAACAACCAGATCGTAACCCTAAGTTTGTTGCGTTTGGTGGAGATGGTTCATCTTACGATATCGGTTTCCAATGGATCTCTGGTTGTATGGAAAGAAACCACGATATGATGTATATCGTACTTGATAATGAAGTATATGCTAACACTGGTGGTCAGCGTTCATCTTCAACACCAATCGGTGCAAGTGCTACAACTACACCTGCTGGTTCTATCTCTTATGGTGAGACTAGAAACAAAAAAGATATGTTAGGAATCATGGCTGCACATAACATCCCTTATGCTGCACAAGTTGCTCCAAACAAGTGGAAAGATATGGTTAAAAAAATCCAACGTGGTTTTGCTACAGAGGGTGCAGTATTTATCAATGCTGTATCACCTTGTACAACTGAGTGGAAATTTGATCCAAAAGATACAATGCACTTAACAGATCTTTCAACAGACTCATTAGTTTTTCCACTATATGAAATCATTGATGGTCATGAGTTAAATATCACTTATCGACCAAAAAATGTTGTTCCAGTTGAAGAGTATTTAGCTGCACAAGGACGATTTAAACACCTTTTTAAAGATGAATATAAGTATCTTATAAAAGAGTGGCAAGAGAGAGTAGATGCGAATTGGGATTACCTAAATCGTCGTGAAGAAGCAAGAGTATAAGACTCTAGCTTTTTTATATACCAAGGGTATTAACTCCTTTGGTGCCTCATTTTTAACTACTACTAAACTTTATATTTATCCTCATCCACTACAATTTCAATTGTTGAACATATAATATCGTGAAGTGATTTTCTATCTTTTCTGTAAAATGGAACTATTAAACCTATTAATATAGTTGCCGAAAATAAAAATGAAATAAATCTAAGTAATGCACGAAAAAAAGAGATAGTTTTATGTGTTTTATCATCAATAACTTTAATACTATATGCTTTTTTACCTGGTGTTTGACCAAACTTTGTTAGAAGAAAAGCATAAATGAGACCATATAAACTTACACCCATAAGTGGAGCTATTTGAGAAGATTGAAATTCATCTTTTCCATCCATAATTACATAAGCAATTATATAAAGTATAGGGGAATAAATCATAAACATATCTGTAATGAGTGCTTTTATTTTTGCCGGATAACTTGCATAAATTATTTTTTCTTTTTTATCATCTTTGGTTGTAGTTTTATTTTTTGTTTGTTGTTTTAATTTTCTAAATCTCATATGTAATTATAACAAAATAAGCTGACTATATAGAGAAGATAAAAATTTATGATGTAGAATAACTATATATTAAATTGTTATGGATATAATCATAGTAAATTATTTTAGGAATTATTATGTTAATTGATAGCTATGACAGAGTTGTAGATTATTTACGTGTTTCTGTTACAGAGAGATGTAACTTTCGGTGTCAGTATTGTATGCCTGAGAAACCATTTGAATGGGTTCCCAAAGAGAACCTCTTAACTTTTGAAGAGTTATTTGAGTTTATGAAAGTAGCAATTGATGAGGGCGTTAATAAGATTCGTATCACTGGTGGAGAACCTCTTCTTCGTGAAGACTTAGATGGATTTATTAAAATGATATATGATTATAAACCATCAATAGATCTTGCAATGACTACAAATGCTTTTTTACTCAAAGGAACAGCTCAAAGATTAAAAGATGCAGGGTTAAAGCGCATAAATGTATCTATTGATACATTAACACCAAAAGTAGCAGAAGATATAGCAGGTAGGGATGTTCTTAAAAATGTTCTTGATGGCGTAGATGAGGCTATTAAGGTTGGACTTAAAGTAAAAGTAAATATGGTTCCAATGAAAACTGTAAATGCAGATGAAATTATTTCAGTTTTAGAGTACTGCAAAGAACGGAATATGAGTATTCGTTTTATAGAGTATATGGAAAATGCTTATGCTAGAAAAGAGATAAGAGGGCTGAAATCTTCTGAATTACTAGAAATATTAGGTGAAAAATATGAGTTTGTAGATGAAGGTTTTGATGGATCTTCACCTTCTCATTATTTTACTATGAGTGATGGTTATAGATTTGGTATTATTGAACCATATGCGGATGATTTTTGTAAGCAGTGTAATCGTATTCGACTTACTGCCGAGGGAAATTTAATTCCATGTCTCTATTTTGATGAGGCCATGAGTATTGCAGAGTCGATTAAACGTGGTGATATTAAAGGTGCAGCAGCAGTTTTAAAAGAAGTTGTACGTACAAAACCAGAAAAAAATCGTTGGGGTGGGGAAGATGGAGAAGTTTCATCGCGAGCCTTTTATGAGACAGGTGGATGATTTATTTAGTTGAACATTTTTACTCTATCCAAGGTGAAGGAAAATATGTAGGTAGACCTTCTGTTTTTTTTCGGTTTGGCGGTTGCAATATGAAGTGTGAAGGTTTTGGTTGTATTGATAAAGCAAAAGATGGAAGTGATATAGTAGGGTGTGATACTATTTATGCAGTAAATAGAGAGAATTTCTCTTCAAATTGGAACTCCATAAAATCTTCTAAAGAGCTTTTAGATATTTTAGATGAGTATCATTTACCAAAACAACCAGTAGATATAGTTTTAACTGGTGGTGAACCACTTATATATGCAAATGAAGCTGTATTTGTAGAGTTCTTAGACTCTTTAATCACTTTGGGTCATAGAGTCTGTTTTGAAACAAATGGTTCTTTAAATGTAGATTTTTTAAAATATCCCATCTATACTAAGTGTATATTTGCACTCTCAATAAAATTAAAAAACGCAGCAGAACCACTAAGTAAGCGTATAAATGAAGAAGTTATTACTTCTTTATGTACTTATGCAAAAGAGGCTTTTTTTAAGTTTAGCATAGATGAGAAGTCTATAAATTCTGAAGTAGATCATGAGATAGAGAGTATCATAAAAATATCACCTAAAACAGAAATCTATTGTATGCCAATAGGTGGAAGTAAAGAAGAGATCGAAAGAAATTCAGAGCCTTTAGTAGAATTTTGCAAACTAAAAGGGTACAATTTTAGTGATAGATTACATATGAGAATATGGGATAAAGAAAAAGGTGTATAAATGATAATTAGAAAACTATTTAAATTTGAAAATGTTCATATTGTTCGTGGTTGTTCAACTATTAGATGTAGAAGTTCACTGCATGGACACTCGTATAAAATAGAACTTCTTTTTGAATCGAATTTTTTAGATAATGCTCAGATGGTTTATGATTTTGGACTAATGAAGCAGAATATGAAAGCCTTTATAGACTGTTTTGATCATGCTGTAACAATCTGGGATCAAGATGAACCAAAATATATAGAAGATATGAAACACTACTCAGATAGATGGGTACAGCTTCCTGTCTCTCCATCAGCTGAACAGTTTTCACGTGTTATATTTGTTATGATTGATAAGATTCTTGGGCTTACAGAGACTATGAATGGTGAAAGAGAAGTCTCTTTAAATAGTATAATAGTTCACGAAACAGATACTGGATATGCTCAATGTTTTTCAAAAGATGCTTATAGCCAACTAATGGGAACAATCAACTTAGAATCAATTATATTTAGTGATGCAATTAGAGATGACTGGAGTGATCCAGAACTTTGGGAAAAAATTAAACGTGGTGAAAAATTTGTTAATCCTACGAGTGTTTAGGTTCTAATGTATGAATAAGTTAAGAGAGTCAATTCTAAAGTATCCCGAGCTAACACTAATTTTCATCATTACAGTAGTCTATCTCTACTTTCAATTAGATATGATGATACGAACAACAGGTGATGAGAAAACATACGTTGCACAAGCATTGGAAATGCATAGAGATAATCATTGGTTTATGCAGACTCTCTTTGACGAACCTGATTACTATAAGGGTCCCCTTCATTTTATATTTTTAAGAGTTGGTTTCTTCCTTTTTGGTACAAATAGTATGTTTGCTACAGTATATATGAACTATATTGGTCTGATTATCTCAACACTTTTACTTTATAGATTTTTCTTTGCAGAGTTAAAAGATAGTGCTTGGGCACTTTTTTATGCTTCAAGCTTTTCTCTTAGCATAGGTGTTTTCTCTCATAGTTTTGCTTCTCAAATGGAGACAGAACTTGTTGTATGTTATGCAATTGTTCTTTTTCTTTTAAATAAGATAGATGAGGATAGAAGACTTATAACAGAACTGCTTTTATGGACTATCATAGGTATAACAGGTTGGTTAAAATCTCCTGCTTATAGCGCTTTTTTAGGGCTGAGTGTACCTCTTTACTGGATACTTACATCTCAAATTAAAGAGAGACTTGTAAGTAAAAATACATGGATAGCTCTTCTCTTTGGTATTGTTATTGGTTTTGCAGGTTATATACCTATACTAATTTATGATGGTGATGCTTTTATAGAGAGATATATCATTAAAGAGTCTCTTAGTAAAGGTGCTAATGGAGTTGGATGGACTACTGCATTTTTTCCAATATTTACTTACTTTTTAGCTCCTTGGATGTTTGCTGCAATTTTCGCATATATAATTGCAATATATACTTTTTTTAAAAAATCATCTCGACTTTTAAGTGATGGGGAGATAAAGGTAGTAAAATTAGCACTAGCTATCATGTCTCCTACAATTCTCTTTTTTACTCTTCATCCATATCGCGGAGATATCTATGCTCTACCTACAGTCAGTGCAACACTTTTAATAGCTTATATCTACTGGAGAGCTTACTCAAGTAAGTTTCAAAAAACTTTTATATGGATGATGCGATTAAGTGCTTTAGTCTTGAGTGTCGTGCCTATAGGAATTATTGCCTTAGCTATTCACCTTACACCACTCCCTCTTTGGTGGCCTGATTATCTTTTGTACTTAGCTATCTTTGCATTAGTATTTACCTTAGGCTTTGTTTTTTATGAGAGTAGAAATGTTGTTAAAAATGGACCAGCTCTTCTTAGTTTCTCTTTTGTACCTCTTCTTGTGTTAATTGGTTTTGTTTTACAAATCTTTGGCCAAGCAGAAATGATAGGGGCAAAAGAGTACATCAAAAAAAATAGCATAACAAAACCCCTTGGTGATTATAACTTATATAAAAGTTTCTGGAATGAGTATGGTTCGCTTAACACATGGTTAGATCATGATGTAGTAGGGCTACATACTCAAGAAAAATTAGTTCTTTTTTTAAGAGATGGTGGTTCTGTTATAGTTGAGGGTGCATCTCATTTAAAAGAGTTAGAGATAAACCTTCCCCAAGATATGAAACTATCAAATTTCGATATCTATATATGGAAGCGTTGGCTTACTCATGGGAAAGGGCCAGATGGAGAGAGTCGTTTTATTCAGTACTGGAACAATAAAGATATTACTACTATTCAGAGAGATTTTTATATCATAAAGCTCAAAGACCCTAGTAAGTAACTAAACTTTTTGGCTCTTTGCTTGTAAAAGAGAACTTAGTACTGATAACTTTAACTACACTATCTGCTTCTATAAGCCCAGACTCTTCACTTATCATGATAAAAGAATTTGCTTTTGAAAGTGGAGAGACCATCCCTGGTGCAAAATCTTTACAAACTGAGAAGTATTCACCATCAAAATAACCAGGAGTAAGAGTTCTTCTTCCTGCTCTTAATTTGTAGTCTGATTTCATCTTAGCATTTATTGTATTTATAAACTTCTCTTTTGCTCCGCTTAAAGCATAGATGATACTTTGTCCAAAAAGTTCAAAATTTAGAGCTGCTGCTAATGGATTTCCTGCAAGATTTAAGATAACTGTATCACCAATTTTTCCAAAAGTAGTTGGTTTCCCAGGTTTAATTGATATCTTGTCAAAGAGTATGTCATATCCAAATGCTCCAAAAGCTTCTTTTGTAAAATCAGCATCCCCCACACTTACTCCACCACTTGTAATAATAAGATCACAATCAAGAGCACTCTTTATATGTAGATTTAAATCTTCTAAAGTATCAATAGCAGTACCAATAAATTCAACCTCACAACCAAGCTCAACAGAGCGTGCAAGAAGAGTTGGTGTATTTGTATTGTATAGCTGATACTCTTTTACCTCTTCAAAGTGCATTTTTAACTCATTTCCTGAAGCAAAAAGGGCTACTCTAGGTTTCTTGTAAACTTTTATATGACTTATACCTTGTGATGCTAAAAGAGTGATCTGGTGAGCAGAAATTTTATCACCTCGTCTTAAAAGCTGAGACTCTTTTTTTATATCTTCACCAGCAAGTCTTATATGTTTTGAAAGAGTAAGGTTGTCAGGTAATTTAACACCACCTTCACACTCAGTTATATCTTCTATTGGAACTATACATTGAGTTCCAAGAGGTATTCTTGCACCTGTCATTATTTTTATAGCATGACCGTGTTGCAACTCTTCATGAGAGTTGTCACCTGCAAAAATAGTTGAAGTAACTTTTACACAACTATTACTATCTTCTACTTTTACAGCATAGCCATCCATAGCTGAGTTATCATAAGGAGGGAGATTATGAGTCGCAACAATATCTTGAGCTATGATGAAGCTTAGAGCCTCCTCTATAGGAATTATTTTTATAGATTTTGACTTTATATTTGTGTAAATTAACTCTAATGCTTTTTCAACTGAAACTTCCATAATCACTACCTCTTTGTTTAATAGAGATATTTTACTATAATTTCGTTATGAATGAAATGTATATCATGGGATTATCCCTACATAGTATAAGTGCAGTAGCTATTTTAGCAGTAATTTTTGTAAATTTGTTTATTTTGATATCGTATCAAGAT
>Ga0256826_1000723_pt1 | contig 20267 bp, 17 predicted proteins | sample CV79metaG_FD_185975 | JGI IMG/M metagenome (GOLD analysis project Ga0256826, IMG submission 185975) | Hydrothermal vent microbial communities from East Pacific Rise, Pacific Ocean - CV79 | ecosystem: Environmental > Aquatic > Marine > Hydrothermal vents | place: Pacific Ocean: East Pacific Rise...
ATCTTTAAAACACGCTCAACCTCTCCACCAAAGTCGGCGTGACCTGGGGTGTCGATAATATTAATTTTATGCTCTCCATAAGTAATGGCTGTGTTTTTTGAAAGAATTGTAATTCCTCTCTCTTTCTCAATAGCATCACTATCCATTGCTCTCTCTTGCACCTCTTGGTGTGCTTCATAAGTTCCAGATTGTTGAAGTAACTGGTCAACAAGTGTTGTTTTACCGTGGTCAACGTGTGCGATTACGGCAATATTTTTGATTTTTTGCATTTAGCGATTCCTATACTATTTATATAATTACGCGAATTATATCTAAAAGAGATTATAACTAGCTCTTTAACCATTTTTTAAGAGTAAATTAAGAATTTTTAGTTACATATAGTGCTATAATTTAGCTAAAAATTGATATATTTTAGGAGCTTTAAAATGGAAATAACCCTTATGCACCACACCCCCTTGGAGGTTTGTGCCCATGCCATTCGTACCTGTTGGCAGAGTTTTGATAAAAGTGATGAGGGAGGAGAAAAAGATAAAGCTTTAATTGACAGAGTGGGCAATAAATATAAACACGCTTCAACGTTAGAGCATCTTGTTTATACCTTTTTTATACAAGGTGTTTCACGGGCTTTACTTCAAGAATTGGCACGTCATAGAATTGCAAGTTTAAGTGTAAAAAGTACAAGATATACCCTCAAAGAGCTAAAAAAAGGTGAATCTTTTGCAGAAAATGATTATGAGGGAGCTGAAAAATTCATTGTTTTAACAGGCAATAAATTTGTAGATACAGCCTCAATTAAAGCACTAAATAATCTTCAAGAAATTTTAAAAATGGGTGTATCAAATGATGTTGCCAAGTTTTGTCTTCCTGAAAGCTACAAAACAGAGCTTACATGGACTATAAACGCTCGAAGTTTACAAAATTTTATCGAATTAAGAAGCAATAAATCAGCACTTTGGGAGATTCAAAACTTAGCAAATTCCTTGTTTAAAAGCCTCCCAAAAGAGCATCAATATCTCTTCCAAGAAAAAATTTTTAATAGTCAACAGAATTAAATATATATTAAGATAATTGTTTGTTTGCAAATAATTAAAGAGTTGTTTTAACCTACTTATGTTATAATCTTTTATATTTTTATTATTTAAGGAGATTTCGATATGAAATTAACAAGTTCAATTGTAGCGATTGTTGCACTAAGTGGTATGAGTTTTGCGGGTGGTATGATTATGGAACCAGCATATGAAAACGAGATTGTAGAAGTTCCAGTAGAGCCAGTAATTCCTGAAGAGGTTATAGTTCAACCTGAAGTAAAAGAAGAGGTAGTAGTTCAACCACCAGTTAAGGTAAAAGAAGAGGTAAAAGCAGAAGTAAAACCAGAGGTTGTTGCTCCAGCTAAAGCATCAGGTTTATATATTGCAGGTGGTCTTACTGATGTTGCTATTGCTAATAATAATAGAGCAAGTCTATTCAAAGATAAAAGAGGTCAAGATAGACAAATTGGATTAACAGGTAGAGTTGGTTATGACTTTATGGACTACCTTGGTGCTGAATTAAGAGGTACATATGGTATTGCTAAAGATAGTGGTAATAAATTTAAACAAATTGGTGGATACCTTAAACCAAACTATGATGTAACTGATGATATTAACCTTTATGGTCTCCTTGGTCTTTCAAAAACCAATCCAGGTGTTGGTTCAGAAACAGGATTCTCTTATGGTGCAGGTCTTGATTATGGTTTAACAGACAAAGTTTCTGTATTTACAGATGTTGTTAACTACATGAAAAAATCAGGTACTTCTTCTCAATGGGGTCTTACTCTTGGTGCTGCTTACCAATTCTAAGATTTATAATATAAAATCAAACAATAACAACCTAATAAAGGTTGTTATTTAAAAAATTTCTACTCTATACTTAAAATATCTCTAAAAATTTCATGATATTAAGTTTTTATACATATTTTAAAAACTTTTTTAGACTAAACTTTCTGGGAGATAAAATCCATGCGAATCGTACTTTTTCTTAGCCTTATGCTATCCTTACTCTTTTCTACAGAGCTTGATAATCAAATCAACTCAACTCTAAAGAATGCACCTTATCAATTGGCTCAAACGAAAAAAGAGCAAAATAAGATACGCAACCTTTACTCAATGAATCATAATCAAGCATTATGGATTGGTCATGCACATAATTTAAATGCTTTACGAGAAGCGTTACAAACTACAAAGTTTAATTATAAATATAAAGATTTTTATCAAAGTCAAATAGAACAGTATAGTTACCTTTTACACAATAGAATGAACATCAATAAAAATGTGAATGAGTTGGCTAAACTGGATATTTTTCTTACCCGTGCCTATTTAGCATTAACAGATTTTATTGTTCAAAGTGATATTGACTGGGATATGGTTCAAACAAAACTCGCAAACCTAAAAGAAGAAAAAGATATTACAGCCAACTGGGAAATGGTACGAAAAAAATCTCCTTCTACTGCAAAGCTTTTTTCTGCCTTAAAAAAAGAGAATCTTAAAGGATTTCTAAATTCACTTATCCCTCTTCCTGAACTACATAAAGATTTAATAGAAGCATTAGAGTTTTATCAAAACATAGGCAATCTTCCTAGAATTAAATATGCCAAGGATTTAAAATTGGGAGATCAATATGCCTATGTATCAGATGTAAAAAAACGCCTTATTCGAACAGGTGACTTGTACAATAAAAACAATACAAATGATATATTTGATCGAGAGTTAGAACAAGCACTCTACAGTTATAAAGAGCGTTTTAAACTACCACAAAATAAGATGATTGATAAAATCACCGTTTACTACATGAACAAACCTACACATCTACAAGTTCAAAGTATCGTAACCAACTTAGATAAACTAAGAGTCTTTCCAAATAAATTTCCAAAAGAGTATATTCGTGTTAACCTTGCTGACTTTAGTACCGATTACATGAAAAATGGTCAATCAATTCTACATATGAGTACTGTAGTAGGAAGAGATGTACGCCCTACCCCAATCTTTGCAAGTTACATGACATATCTTGTACTAAACCCTACATGGAACATTCCTGAAAATTTAGTAAGACGAGATTTAACCATTGCACTCTCTGAAGAGCCTAGCTACCTTATTGACCATAATATTCATGTATTTAAAGGTTGGAGTAGTAAAAAAGATATTACCCAAAGCTTTACACCAGATATGTTACTCCCTTATCAAGATGAAGAGAAAGGACATATCCCTTACCGTTTTGTTCAATATCCAGGTGATGACAATGCACTAGGACGTATTAAATTTATGTTTCCAAATAAATACTCTGTCTACCTCCATGATACCGACAACAAATCTCTATTTGAACGTAGATACCTTGTCTATAGCTCAGGATGTATGCGTCTAGAGAAACCATTTGAACTGCTTGAAGTTATAAAATCACGTCTTAAATCAAGAGATATTGCACTTATTGAAAAATATAGAAATACTCTAGAGACAAAACATATTAATTTTACAAAAAAATTACCTGTTCAAACCACTTATTTCACAGTATTTAAAAAGAATGGATTGACCTATTTTAGAAAAGATATTTATGAATATGACAAATTTATAGAAGAGTCAAAAAAAGACAATTATGGAACGCCTATTACAGAAGATACTGTACTCTATTAATACTCTCTCTTCTTGTACCATGTTATTAACAACATGGTACAAACTCTCTTCACTTCTCTCTTAAAAAACAATCTATCAACATTACCTATATAGACGATAAAGAGTCATAAATAGCCATTTTATCTATTTAAAAGGCTTATCCTAGGGTAACCCATATAAATAGGTAAAAGTCTCTAATAAACGCTATTTCTTTAAGATTCCCGAGAACTTCACTCTCTGTGCATGAGTAATGGCAATTGCCATTGCATCTGATATATCATAGGGTCGAATCTCTTTTTTAATTTTCAAGAGTCGTTTTACCATAAAAGCAACCTGCTCTTTGGTTGCTTTTCCATTACCAGTAATCGCTTTTTTCACCTGTAGTGGAGTGTACTCAAAATAGTTTCCAACAGATAAAAGTATTTTTAAACTTAAAGCTCCACGAAATTGTGCCAACTTAAGAACTGTTTTAGGATTATGTGCATAGAAAATGTCCTCAATCGCTACCTCGTCGATGTTATGGGCAGATAGGATACTATCTAGACCTTTTGCCAATTCAGCAATTTGAACCTTTAATTCGTCCTGTTTAAACTTCAATACACCTGCTTCAACAAGGGTAAACTTTTCACAATCTAATTTTAATAAGCAATAGCCCATATTTCGGGTTCCAGGGTCAATTCCAAGTACAATCATTCACATCCTTTTAAAGATGTGAATAACTTTATTCACACCTCTCTAATAGGCGTATTTTAGCCAACTTTGGATAATATTCACAAATTTTATTCACATAGTTTATTCACATAACAAACAAGGTCATCATGAATATAGGAAACAAAGTATTAAAAAAAATTAAGGATGAAATCAGTAATAAAGATTGGAATCGTTATATGCAACATTTAATCTATAACGAAAAGGCATCAAGCCCTACTCTTGCACAGTTTTATGCACCCAATATATTACTTGCAAAATGGATAAAAACGAAATACCAATTTCAACTGGCACATCTATTTGAATTAGAGACAAAAATCAAGCCCCGTATTGTTATCTCAACCGAGATAATAAATGATACAAAAAAAGAGGAAAAATCAGTAGAATTAGAGTCAACACAACGAGGTCAAAGTAATCAAACAAAAAGTACCATTCTTAACCCCTCTTTTACCTTTGAAAGTTTTATTGTTGGAAGCTCTAATCAGTTTGCCTATACCACAGCAAAGAGCGTTTCAGAAAAGCCTGGTGCCATCTATAACCCTCTTTTTCTATATGGTGGTGTAGGATTGGGGAAAACACACCTTATTCAAGCCATAGGTAACCATCAAATATCTTTAGGGAAAAGGATTATATATACCACGTTTGAGCAGTTTATGAACAAGTTTACCTCCCATTTACGGGCGCAGACCATGGATAGATTTAGAGAACACTTTAGAGAGTGTGATATTCTAATTATAGATGATATTCAGTTTCTTAGTGGTAAAGAGCAGACTCAAGAGGAGTTTTTTCACACCTTTAATGAGCTACACCAAGCCAAAAAACAGATTATCATTACATCCGATAGACAACCCCATAAAATCAAAGGTTTGGTAGACCGTCTACGAAGCCGTTTTGAGTGGGGACTTATGGCAGATATTCAACCTCCAGAATTAGAGACAAAAATTGCAATTATCAAGAAAAAATGTGAAATAGATGGAATCAATTTAAACCAAGATATTATTAACTTTTTAGCCTCAAATATGGGGAATAATATTCGTGAAATTGAGGGAGCAATTATTAAGTTAAATGCCTATTCTGGTTTAATGAACCAAAAATTAACCTTAGAGTTTGCACATAATGTAATTAAAGATCAGCTGATTGAAAAACAGAATAATATCTCTATTGATGATATTGTCACCTATATTTCAAAAACACTCAATGTGAAACTTTCAGATATAAAATCGAAAAAAAGAACACGTATTGTTGTACGTGCAAGACGTATTGCAATCTATCTAACTCGCCACCTAACCCCAAATTCCATGCCTCAGATAGCCATATACTTTGGAATGAAGGACCATACAGCAGTTAGTCACACCATGAAAAAAATCAATGAATTAATTAAGACAGATGAGAGTTTTAAACTCTTATTAGATGAATTATCGACCAAAATCAATACAAAATCGATGAAAACAGAGTAAAATCTTATATATTTTTAGTTCAAAGTAAAGATATATGAAAAAAAGATATAATTCAATAAGTGAAAAGATGTGAAAGTTTTCACAAAGTTATTCAACCCAAACAAGCCCCAAATATATGGCTTTCAAAGGGTTATTCACATTTTCACGTAGAACTACTACTACTACTATCTATTAAAAGAATAAAGAGATAAAAAAAATAGGAGATTAAATGAAAATTCATGTTAATAAATCATTAATAGAATCAATGCTTATAAATCTGCAACCTTTTCTAGAAAAAAAAGATGCAAGTCAAATTACATCTCATATCTATTTTGAAGCTCAAAATGATATTTGTACTGTAAAAGCAACAGATGGAGAGATAGGCTTAAGTATAAATAGCAATAATATTCTTATTGAACATCATGGCTCTTTTACTGCTAACGGAAAAAAGCTATTAGACATTATTCGTATTTTAAAAGATGAAGAGATTATATTAGAACTAATAGAGAATATTTTACACATTAAACAGAATAAATCAAAATTTAAATTACCAACGTTTAATACGTTAAATTATCCAGCTTTTCCTCTAATAGAAAATAAGCCTCAAATAACTTTAGACTCTATGCTCTTGATTAAAGGCTTAAAAAAAATATCATCCTCTATTGACAACAATAATCCTAAAATTGAACTTAATGGAGCTTTATTAAATATTAAAAATAACGCAACCCAACTGGTTGGTACAGATACTCGCAGATTAGCAATTGATTCACTTCCTAATCACAATCCTCAAGAGTTTTCAATTATTATTCCTAAAAAAGCTATTTTAGAGATTCAAAAACTTTTTATGGATCAAATTAATATCTACTATGACCAAACCAACTTAATTATCCAGAACAACAACTACTATTTTTTCTCTAGATTAATTAATGGCAACTACCCTGACTATGAGCGTATTATTCCTTCTGAAAGTAAAATATCTATCAATTTACCTAAAAAAGAGATGATTGAATCTATAAAAATGATAACCACTATTTCTCAAGAGATTAAAATATTTTTTCAAAAAGAGGGTATAATTTTTAACTCATTAACCGCAGATAGTATTGAAGCCAAAACAGAACTGTTAATTCATACTGGTTTAGAGGAAGATTTTGAATTAAATGTTAACAGCAAATATCTACTTGATTTTATAACACAAGTAGAAGAGAGTAACTTTTTAATTCTGTTAAATGAACCAACATTACCATTTATCTTAAAAGATAAAAATTTTATTACAGTCATTATGCCAATCATCGCATAATAAAAAGAGGAAAATTATTGATGTCAACCAAGTATATATTTGTAACAGGTGGAGTTCTAAGCTCTTTAGGAAAAGGAATTACAGCAGCCAGTATAGGAACGCTATTAAAGCACTCTGGTTTTAGAGTAGGCGTACTTAAACTAGACCCGTATATCAACGTAGATCCAGGAACAATGTCTCCTTTAGAGCATGGAGAGGTATTTGTAACCAAAGATGGTGCAGAAACTGATTTAGATTTAGGACACTATGAACGCTTTTTAGATACAGCATTAACTCAAGATAACAACTTTACTACAGGTCAAGTTTATAAAAGAGTCATTGAGAATGAACGCCAAGGTAAATATCTTGGAAAAACCATTCAAATTGTTCCTCATATTACCAATGAGATAAAAGAACGAATCATTTTAGCTGGAGAAAAAAAAGATATTCTTATTGTTGAACTTGGTGGAACAACTGGAGATATGGAAGGGATGCCATTCCTTGAAACCATTCGTCAGATGAAACATGAGCTTGGTAAAGAGAATCTTATGAACATTCATGTAACACTCCTCCCTTATATCCGTACAGCTGGAGAACTTAAAACTAAACCGACTCAACACTCTGTTCAAGAGCTAAGACGTATTGGTATTACACCTCAAATGCTTATTCTTCGTGGAGAAGAGCGAATACCTACAGGTATTAAGCGTAAAATTGCTTATACTTGTGATGTTGATAACAGTTCCGTTATTGAAGCTGTAGATGCACCTACAATCTATCAAGTGCCAATTAACTTTATGGCTCAAGATATTCTTGAACCAATTTCAAGAGAACTTAATTTGGGTGAATTAAAACCAAATATGCAACTATGGAGTGATTTAGTACATAGAATTATTGAACCAAAGAAAAAAGTAACCATCGCTTTTGTTGGAAAATATCTTGACCTTAAAGAGTCATATAAGTCACTAACAGAAGCACTTATACATGCTGGTGCAAACCTTGATGCAGAAGTAGAGATAAAATGGGTAGATAGTGAGAAAATAGAAAACAACTATCCTAAAAAATTCTTAATTGATTGTGATGGGATTTTAGTAGCAGGTGGATTTGGAGAGCGTGGTGTAGAGGGTAAAATTCAAGCAATTCAATATGCACGTGAAAATAAAATTCCATTCCTTGGAATCTGTTTAGGTATGCAGTTGGCAATGATTGAATTTGCAAGAAATGTATTAAAGCTTGAAGATGCCACCTCTGTAGAGTTCAATCCTGATACTAAAAATCCTTTGGTCTTCTTAATTGATGAATTTATTGATGCTGCTGGTGCAAAACAGATTCGTACAACAACATCACCAATGGGTGGTACAATGCGTTTAGGGGAATATGAGTGTGATACAAAAGAGGGTTCAAATCTTCGTAAAGCATACGGTGCATCAACCATCTTTGAACGCCATAGACACAGATATGAAGCAAATCCACTCTACAGAGAAGCCTTAGAGCTTAACGGAATGGAAATTACAGGAGAATCAAACGGATTAATCGAAGCTGTAGAGGTTGTTAATCACCCTTGGTTCTTAGGTGTGCAGTTTCACCCTGAATTTACATCAAGACTTCAAGCTCCAAATCCATCTATTTTAGCTTTTGTGAAAATTGCTTTAGAGAACAAATAGAATTAAATGAGGGTATATTAAAAATCTACCCTCAAGGAGAACCATGCCCTATCCCCCAATTACCCCCCAACAGATTGATGAAAAATTAAAAAGAAGATTTTCCAAAACAGGTTTTCTCTCTTTAGCTAACCTTCCTAATCCATCAGCTTTTAAAGATATGGAACGGGCAACAGCTCGAATTGTCAAAGCGATTCATAGAGGTGAAAAAATTATCCTTATAGGCGACTATGATGTTGATGGTGTAACCTCTACTTCACTGATGAAGATGTTTTTCAATGAGATTGGTATTGAACTAGATTGGATTATCCCAAATCGTTTTAAAGATGGATATGGACTTTCACCCAATTTAATTCCCAGAGTTGAGGGGTATGATTTGGTTATCACTGTTGATAATGGTATCTCTGCTGTTTATGCGTCAAAGCTTTGTAAAGAGAAAGGTATAGATTTAATTATCACAGACCATCATATTGTTCCCTCTATACTTCCCGAAGCATATGCGATTATTGACCAAAAACAAGAAGATTGCAATTTTCCCTATGATGAAGTGTGTGGCGCACAGATAGCATGGTACTTGATAGCGTCACTTAATAGGGCTTTAAAGGCAAAAATAGATACCAAGGCATACCTAGCCTTGGTTAGCATAGCAATTATCGCGGATATGATGCCTTTACAGCATATTAATCGTGCCATGGTTACAGCAGGTCTTAAACTTTTAAACCGTTCAGAATTTCCTGCTATTAGAGCCTTTATGGAAAAACTAGATAAAGTAACATTAAATGCAGAAGATATTGGTTTTCAAATTGCTCCTGTTCTTAATTCAGCAGGACGAATGGATGATGCAAAATGGTCGGTAGAATTCCTACTTAGTCATAATATTTATGATGCACGAATACGGTTAGAAAGATTAATCGATTTCAACACCAACAGAAAAGCAACCGAACAGAAAATTACAGATGAAGCCTTAGCAATGGTCAATCCAAATGATGATGTGATTGTTGTATCAGGAGAGAATTGGCATGAAGGTGTGGTGGGTATTGTCGCAGCAAGAGTAGGACGACACTTTGATAAACCAACCATTATTTTAACAAAAAGTGAACAAGATGAACTCAAAGGTAGTGGTCGAAGTTTTGAAGTTTGTGACCTCTTTAAAATTACCAATGGATGCAGATCTCTTTTAGAAAAATTTGGAGGTCATGAGTCTGCTATTGGTCTCAGTTTAAAGCGTGAAAAACTTAATGAATTTAAAAGAAAAATCAATGAAAATTACGCTATAGAAAACTATATAAAAACATCTATAGACCCCGATATATTGGGCTTACTATCCTTTCGAAATATAAGTTATTCACTTGTGAATAACTTAAAAATTTATGAGCCTTATGGTCAAGGAAATCCTCGTCCAAAATTCATTACATCCAATGTTGTTATTGAAGATGTGATAGAGATGGGTAAAGAGAAAGAGCATAGAAGATTCACCTTTTCACAAAATGGAATAGCACATATTGGAGTACTATTTAAGACCAAAGAGGTTTTTCATATTGGTCAAATTGTAACTATCACTTATGGAATAAACGAGAACCATTTTAACAACAGAATCACCCTACAACTTATGATTGAGAAGATTGTTTAAAGAGAAATATTATATGTATCAAAAGAAAAAAGAACGACTCTATATATCAGAGCTATTAGATGACCCATCGGTAACTTATCCTTCCTATTATGCACTAAGTGCTTCGATGATGAAAAATGAGATGTTGCATTATGCTATTACAGTTTTACACTCATTAGATTTTGAACATTATCAATATCCAACCAATTATGAGGATATTTTTGCCATGTTTTCGGGTGGAATGTTTCCCATTTATAAAGAGATGTGTGTGGTCGGTTTCTTTGGAGGAAAGATGATGTATCTTGATGCCAATGGATGGAAAGGGATGCCTTGTACAGAAGATGTGTTTAAAATGGAAAACTGGATGGTTTGTTAAGTGTAGTATCCATTAATTTATGGCGTTTTAAAGTAATTTTTGATTAAGATGATATAGCTTCAAAGTATATTACTTTTTTTAAAGGTCACATGTGAATAAAATTAAACTCTTCCTCTTAACTCTACTCTCCCCCCTCTTAGTTTTTTCAGGAACATTACCCTATGATTTAAAGGAGCATATCTCCTCTATTCCCCTCAATAAAAATAACTATAGTATTTTTATTCAATCTACGAATAATCCCATACCTTTGGCTTCGTGGCATGCACATAAAAAACGTTCTCCAGCATCAGTTATTAAGATTTTAACAACCTATTCAGCTCTGATGGAGCTGGGTTATGATTATCATTGGGAAACCAAATTCTACCATACAGGCACAATAAAAAGGGGTGTTCTTCGTGGTGATTTGGTGGTTAAAGCATCGGGTGATCCAACGCTAAAAACAAGAGATATTAACTCTATTGTTGCAGGTCTTAAAAGTCATGGTATCAAACGTATTACAGGAAATATTATTCTTGATAAATCAATTTTTAGAATAAGTAGTCGAAATAATTCTGGTTTTGATAAAAACAAATATAGTCCTTATAATGCAATGCCTGACGCATTAATGTTTAATCAGCGTAAAAGTACGGTCTGTGTTGCTCCTCATGGTCGAAAAATTTATCTTGATAAAGATGTACCCGATTTAAGCTACAATGTAATCAATAAGTTAAAAGTGGTTAACGGTTCATGTCGGGGAAGTCGTGCTTGGCCAAGGGTTAGTGTTCGACAGAACAATATCATTTTCTCTGGAAAGTTGTCTCGACACTGTCCCAATAGAAAAGTGTGTAAAGTTATAACCAAACCACACCTCTCTTTTTACTATACATTAAAAAAGAGAATTCAACAAAGTGGAATTAAATATAGTGGAAAGATGAAACTCAAAAGAACACCAAGAAGTGCAAAATATCTCTTTTCTCACTACTCTAAATCTCTTGAAGAGATAATTTCAGTCACTGCAAAAAAGAGTAATAATCTTTTTGCTCGACAAATCTTATTAACACTGGGGGTGACCCAATATGGCGAACCTGGAACATTACAAAAAGGGCGTAATGGAGTTGAAAGAATTTTAAATAGACACCATATTCTAGAAACTGGAAAAACATTTATTGAAAATGGTTCAGGTCTCTCTCGAATATCTAAAGTCACAGCTCAATCATTAGGTAATCTACTTCTTGATGCCTATCATAACTATGGTGATAGATGGATGCAAACCCTCTCTATTGCAGGAGTTGATGGAACCATTAGACGGCGTTTTAAATACTCTTCTGTTTACGGTAGAGCATGGATGAAAACAGGAACAATTAGAGGTGTAGCCAATATTGCAGGTTATGTTGAAGGTGCTTCTGGAGAGCGTTATGTTGTAGTTGTTTTGGTTAATGACAAATACTCTAGAAAATATGGACGAAAGTTAGCCAACAAAGTTATAGAGTGGGTAGCAGATACCCAATAAAATTGTAGGGTGCATTTGTAATGCACCCAAAAAAGGAGAAGATATGAATAACTCTATTTTAGTAATCATGGCAGGAGGAAAAAGCTCTAGAATGCAAAAAGATAAAGCTCTTTTGCCTTTTAAGGGTTATAACTCATTGGCAGAGTATCAATATGAACGGTTCAAACCTCTCTTTTCTAAAGTTTATATTTCAGCAAAAGAGAATAAGTTTGATTTTTCTGTAGATATTATTTACGATAATTATGAGGAGTCCTCTCCTCTTGTCTCTTTGGTCTCAATTTTTGAAACATTGAATGTTCATCAGGTGGTGATTTTAACGGTAGATGCTCCTTTTATAGATAAAGAGCTTTTTAATACGCTCTTAAATAGAGCCAATCCCAAAAGTAGTGTTGTTGTTGCAGAGTCTTCGAATGGGCTAGAACCTCTTTGTGCAATTTATAGAAAAGATATTCTTCCTATTGCAAAAGAGATGTTGAAAGAGAATAGACATCGTCTTCAAACTCTTTTAGATAGAGTTAATACTCAAAAGCTTTTTTTCAAAGATGAAAAATGCTTTATGAATTTAAATTATCCCTCTGATTATGCGTTAGCAAACTCATTATCATCCAACATCTGAATCATCATGCTTTTTGTAAAATAGACAAATTTTTCAAACAGTTCACTCTTATATTTATCTTTATGGTAAATCATAAAGAAGTGACGTTTACACTCAAAGTTCTTTAGAGGAACTTGTATTAGTTTTTTATTTTCGATTTCATTTCTTACAGCAATTTTTGAGATACAGGTAAGACATTGATGGTTCATCAGTAGTGATTTAATAGATTCGGTATGTCCCAACTCTAAAAAGATATTAATGTGGTCTACTTTATCTTTTATATAATCTAAAAAGACTTCACGCGTTCCTGAACCCTCTTCTCGAAGTACCCATTTACGTGATTGTATTGAGTCAATAAAACATTTTCTATTTAACTCTGGATCGGTGGTTACAACAATAAGTTCATCAACACCAACAATCTCTTTTATAATATCTGCATCATTAACCATTCCTTCAATAAAGCCAACATCGAGTTTACCCTCTTTGATTTGGTCAACAATATTTTTTGTATTTCCCTCTTTTAGGGCAACTTTAACATCGGGATAGTTGTTCATATAGGAACAGATAATAGGAGGCATCATATAGTCAACAACGGTTGTACTCGCTCCGACACGAATCATACCTTTATTTACAGTATTTTTAAATTCGTATTCAATATCATTAATTTTTTTTATGATAGGAGCAATCTCTTTTTGAAAAGATCTTCCCATTTCGTTTAAGATAAGTTTTTTATTGATTCTGTCAAAGAGAGGATTACCTAAAATTTTTTCTAGCTCTTTAATCGCCATAGAAATTGCCGATTGACTAAGACCCATATCTTTAGCCACATTGGTAAGGTGTCCCTCTTTAACAACATTTAAAAAAATCTCCATTTGACGGAGTGTTAGTTTCTCTTTTTTATCTCTCATAAAGTTATTATATCAGAAAAATAGTTTAGCTATTCAAGAATCATCAAAAAAATTGAATATCTAGATAAAAAGTATAGAAAAGGTATAGACTAGATTATATCTACCCCTTTTTCACCTTTAATCATTGCACCAATAACATAAGCATCGGTATTTGCACAGACTGCTTCTGCATCTTCACTATCAACAACAAGAACCATCCCAACACCCATATTAAAGGTTCTGAACATCTCTTCTTCACTTACATATTGACCCATAAACTCAAAAATAGGAAGAACTTTCAGAGCATCTTTGCTAATTTGAGCGCGCATTCCCTCAGGAAGAACTCTTGGTAAATTTTCAACAATTCCACCACCTGTAATGTGTGCCAATGCTTTAATTTTGTCTCTATTTGCTTTAAACTCTTTGACATAGATTCTTGTTGGTTCTAAGAGTGTATCAATGAGTGGTTTACCATCAAACTCTGTATCGAGGCTCATTCCTAGTTTATCAAAGAAGAGTTTTCTTACCAATGAATAACCATTAGAGTGAACACCAGAACTTGGAAGAGCTAAAATAACTTGTCCCTCTCTTACATTTGCCAGTGTGTCCATTTCGCTACGCTCTGCAATACCTACTGCAAATCCTGCCAAGTCAAAATCTCCACCAGAGTACATTCCTGGCATCTCTGCTGTCTCTCCACCAACCAGTGAACATTCACTTCTTCTACAACCCTCTGCAATACCTGCAACCACATCTTTTGCATTTTCTGGTACAAGATGACCCGTTGCATAGTAGTCCAAGAAAAACATAGGTGTTCCAAAATTACAAATAAGATCATTAACACACATTGCAACCAAATCAATACCTACAGTATCAAACTTATTGCTATCAATTGCAAGTTTTAGCTTTGTTCCAACACCATCTGTTGCTGAAAGGATTACAGGCTCTTTATATCCTGCTGGTAAAGCATAAGCACCAGCAAACGAACCGATACCCCCAATTACATTTTTATCAAATGTTGATTTTACATCTGCTTTAATTGCCTCGACAAAATTGTTCCCTGCGTCAATATCTACACCTGCATCTTTGTATGAAACTTGTTCCATTATCTATCTCTCCTTATTTTTATCACTACAGAGTGGAAATGCTGAATTTAGTACTTTTGTAATGTAACAAGAGCCAGTAAGACCACTCACTATTAATATAATCATTACGCTCACTTGTAGCATAAAAGCCAGTTTTAAAGAACCCATTCCTAGCAACATTAAAACAATACCTAACAACGAAGCTAAAATGATTTTCTGCAACTTCTCAACACACATAAGTCACTCCTGTAATTTTTTTGCAATTATAACTAAAGTTAACTGTTTAATTTACGACCAAGCTTCTCTTCTACCGAAGCAACTTTATTATTGAGTCGACCCACTGCACCTTCATGCCAATCTATTTTGATTGAGCTATATATTCGTCCACAATCAGATTGTAACTCTTCATAGGCACAGTTAATAACAGCCAAAACCTCTTCAACTGTTTCACCTTCTATAATTGTTCCCATTGGGGTTAATTGGTAGTTTAATCCACTCTTATCGACTATATCTAGAACACGTGCAACAAAGGCACTTTTACTTTGGGTCTGTTCGGTTGGAAACATTGAAAACTCTACTAATGCACTCATCTTAATCCTTGATTTTAATAGAGCCATCATACAGAAAATGGAGTTTAGTTATGATAAAATAGGGGCATTATTATTAGGAAAATATAAATGAGTAAAAAAATATTAACAGTAACCTTTCTCTTGGTTGGAATGGTTCTTACCACAGGTTGTCTAGACGAATTTAAAGAGAAAAAAAAGGTTGAGAGAAAACTACTTACAGGTACACCAACCGAAGCCTATTTTGAACGTTCACAAGAGTATTTTAACGAAGGAAATTACACAGAAGCTTTAAAATACGATTTTCAACAGTTAGAAGAGGATTTAAAATATTATAAAGAGGAGAGTGCCGAAATAGCGTTAGATTATAACAACATTGCACTTGATTATGATAAATTAAAAGAGTACAACAACTCGATTAGCTATTATAAAAAAGTGATAAGAATAGACAATATTGTTTTAGAAACAGACAATCTAGAAAGGGCAACAACTTACTACAATATCGCCTCTTCTTACGACAGTTTAAAACTTTATGACAAGGCATTGTACTTCTATTTAAAATCATTAAAGATAGAAAAAGATAGTGAAAGCATCTTTATTACCTATCAAGATATTGCTAAAATTTATGAGCAGAAAAAGAGCTTTAAACAGGCACTTTACTACTATCAAAAGGCGTTGGTTCTTTATAAAAAAAATGAAAAAAAAGATAAAGCAATTGGTGAAAACTTAACAGAGAGTATAAGTAGATTGAAGCAGAAAATAAAATAGATGTTTGATGTAATTATTATTGGAGCAGGTGCAAGTGGATTGGTCTCTGCCATTCTTTCGGCAAGAAGAGGAAAACGGGTTTTAATTTTAGAGAAAAACAACAAAATAGGGAAAAAGCTTTTAGCCACAGGTAACGGAAAATGTAACATTACCAATCAACGCCCTACCCTTGAACGGTTCTATTCTCAAAATCCAAAATTTATTGGTCAAGTTTTTCAGGGGTACAGCTATCAAACCATTAAACAGTTTTTTAAATCGATTGGTTTAGAGCTTGTCGAAGCCAAAGAGGGAAAGGTTTTTCCTCTCTCCCTTCAGGCATCATCTGTAGTTGAGATATTAGAGTACACCTGCCAAGAGCTAGGGGTAGTTATACGTTGCGAGGTCGAAGTTAAAAACATTAAAAAATCAGGGAATTTTTATGAAGTCTCACACACCCATGGAAAAGAGAGCGTAAAAGCTCTTGTTGTTGCTACGGGTCATCTCTCTGCCCCTCAACTGGGTGGAGGTGATATGGGTCTTAATTTTGCAAAAAAAATGGGACATAGGCTTATTGAACCTTTTCCAACACTGGTTCAACTTACATCTTCTCATAAAAATCTAAAACAGATTGCAGGGGTCAAGGTAGAGAGCCGAGTCACCCTAAAAACCAAATCAGGAAAAACCATTCAAAAGCAAGGGGATGTTCTTTTTACCTCTTATGGTATTTCGGGATTAGCAATTTTAGATATTAGCCGTTTTGTCATGCAAGAACTTATTCACACCCCAAAAGTGGAGTTAAATATTGATTTAATGCCTAAGTTCACATGTGAACAACTTTTCTCATTAATGAAAAAGAGCCTTGTGAAAAACTCCTCTAAACCCCTAAAAATATGGATGCAAGGCTTTATAAATAAAAAACTAATAGTTCCAATTCTTGCACCACTAAAGCTAGAAAATCACACCGTAGGTTCACTTTCATCAAACACAAAAAATCTACAAAAAATAGCCAATAAAATCAAATCTTTTACTATCACAATAGATGGAAGCCGAGGTTACAAAGGTGCAGAGGTGGTAGCAGGTGGAGTTGATACAAAAGAGGTTAACCCCAATACAATGGAGTCAAAAAAACATAAAAACCTCTATTTTACAGGCGAAGTTTTAGATGTAGATGGAGATAGAGGTGGTTTTAATCTGCACTTTGCATGGGTTTGTGGGTTAAGGGCTGGAGAGGCAGTATAGTTGCTTTAATACTTTTTTATTGCAATATTTTTCTGTAGGGTGCTGTTTTCAACGCACCAAAAAATCCTTAAAAAATTAAAATTCCAAATTTATCGCGTAGGGTCGGTTTACCGACCATTTAGGCATTTATCTTAATTCGTGGTCGATAAATCGACCCTACAAAATCCAAATTTTCCGTAATTCAATCGTAGGGGCGACCTCTGTGTCTGCCCTTCATTGGCATAAATAAATATCATTTTCTTAACCCTTTCGGGAAAACTTTTCTATTTACCAATTTTTATTAATGGTGCGTTAAAAACAGCACCCTACAAAATCCCCTTTATATCGGGTCAAGTCGTAATGTTGAAACCTGAGATACTGACAAATGATGTATCAGTTTCAATCCCCTTTATATCGGGTCAAGTCGTAATTAATTAAGACACATAAAGAGATTTATGTTGAAGTTTCAATCCCCTTTATATCGGGTCAAGTCGTAATAAAATGTATCACGAATATCGAGATTTCAATATGGTTTCAATCCCCTTTATATCGGGTCAAGTCGTAATATATGGGATTGTTATGAAGACTAGATTACCTTTCGTTTCAATCCCCTTTATATCGGGTCAAGTCGTAATTCACTGATACATATTATGTTGATTTTAGATTTAGTTTCAATCCCCTTTATATCGGGTCAAGTCGTAATATAAACAAGATGATAAACCCTACATGGAGATGTGTTTCAATCCCCTTTATATCGGGTCAAGTCGTAATAAACTAACTATGAGACAGCACATGCAACTATCAGTTTCAATCCCCTTTATATCGGGTCAAGTCGTAATAAACTAACTATGAGACAGCACATGCAACTATCAGTTTCAATCCCCTTTATATCGGGTCAAGTCGTAATAAACAGTAGACTTCGATATAAGAAATGACCGTGAGTTTCAATCCCCTTTATATCGGGTCAAGTCGTAATAGCTACCAAGCCCTATATTTCGGGCTTTCGTTTTCTTACGTGAAACTTAAATATCAAAAAACAGAAAAATGTGAAAAATCATATCTCTCTAAAGCCCGAAATCTAGGGATTTAAGAAAAATTTAAAAATAATTTTTTCTTTGTTTAAAAACAAAGTGTCCAAAAACTACTTTTTACCTATAAAATTATACCAAAACAACCATTAATAGGTTTTAAAAAAGAGAGATTTTCAGAAGATTTTAACCCACAGAACACTGTTTTAAACGATTTCTAATAAACTTTAATATAAAATGCACAAAAGCTTTTTTTGAAGATTTTTAAAAGAGGCAGTAGTTATAAGGTCGGGGTAGGATTCCCAAAGATTTACGAGGTCCTAACAATCCTACCCCACAAGCACAAGGCTTGGTAGCATTTTAGCCAATATTCGGTTAAATTTTGTTTATCAAGCCATAATTCACAATGTTCAGCATTCTCCTAAATCTGCTTGGAGTCTTTTTCTACAAATTAATGCCATAAGAATCTTCCGTAATAGTCTTCTTGAGACCATTTGAATCGAGTATCCTCTATGGGGAAGTAGTGCAATAATCTACCAGTAGAATGGCTCAAGTTTCAAAAGAGTATTGTGTGTCGCTTCTTTGGCTAAGTTCAAAGATTTGAAAAACTAGGGTTGACACATTGGTCAACCCCTACAGATTGAATAGGTTAAAAAATTGTTTAACCTATTTGGCATGTAGGGGTCGACCGATGTGTCGACCCATAATAGGGTTTTTGAAATCTTTGAATATGCCAAAGAAGAGAATAATAGATTGGTAACTGTGACTGGAGAGTCAAAATGCCGAGATAGATGGTGTTGGAGTTTGGGGCTTGAAGAAGAGCGATAGTTGTAATTGAAAGATATATTCAGGATAAGGGTCTCCGTCCTGTTGAAACTGTTGGAATTTTAGGAAGCAGTTCTCTAAAACTCCCAAGTGACGGAATGAAAGCGAAAGCGGTGATGCTCCCCGAGTGCTGTCCTCTTTGAGGCAGAAACTCGTTCAAAAACTCTGCTCTGCAATGATACTCATCCTTTTTTAAGAGTTTGAACATACAACAATAAAAAAGAGAAATAAATCAAAAAGAGATTGATATAGAGTAGAGTTTACCACTTCGGTCAACGTTAATTGAGATAAAAAAGATTGAACCACCAAAGAGTTTATTATTTATATATAGAGGTTGATTTAAAAAAAGTGAAAAGAAAAAAAAGAAAAAATTAAATTAAAAAAAATTGATTTTAATTTTAATGTTATAATGTATCAAAAATATTTAATGAGTAGATATGACCATTATAGAGATTGAAAGTAGTGTAAAAAAGAGTTTATTAAATTTAAATAAAAAAGAGTTTATTTTTAATTTTTTGTTGGCTTATGGAGAACCCAAAGCAACCATAGCCAGACTTAAAAAGGGAAACCTTAATCAGTTAGAGAGCCAAAACCAGTTAACCCACAGAAAAAAACTCTTTTTTAAAATAGTCCAAAAACATCTACACTCCACAATAGATGATTTAAAAGAGGAGTTTAAACCTCAAAAAACCAAACCTCGTTTTATTATGGTAACCGATTTTAAAACACTTTTAGCGTATGATACAAAAACAGCTGATAGCCTTGATATAAGCTTTGAGGATTTGGCAAAATATTACGATTTCTTTTTGCCTTTAGCAGGTATGGAAAAGGCTCAATACCAAAGCGAAAACATAGCCGATGTTAAAGCTTCACAACAGTTAGCCAAGCTCTATGATGAGATTTCCAAAGAGAATACTCCCACCAATAAAGAAGAGGTTCACGCACTCAATATCTTTTTAACCCGTCTGCTCTTTTGTTACTTTGCTGAAGATACCAATATTTTTAGTGACCATCAATTTACCCATGCTATTGAGTCGCATACCCAAGAGAGTGGAGAAGATTTAGATGGGTATCTTACACGCTTATTTAAAACGCTTGATACCCAAGATAGAGAAGCTGATTT
>Ga0256826_1000724_pt1 | contig 20258 bp, 19 predicted proteins | sample CV79metaG_FD_185975 | JGI IMG/M metagenome (GOLD analysis project Ga0256826, IMG submission 185975) | Hydrothermal vent microbial communities from East Pacific Rise, Pacific Ocean - CV79 | ecosystem: Environmental > Aquatic > Marine > Hydrothermal vents | place: Pacific Ocean: East Pacific Rise...
TAAAAACATTGCTTACAATATTTTCCAACATTCACAAAAAATGCAATCTAAAAGATCGTACATTGAGCATCTAAATATTTTATGTGTCATGGACACAGGAGATGGTGCTGCTTTCGTTTACAGAAGTGATACCTCTGCAAAAATGATTCCTATGCCAATAGTAGGTCACTGGATGAAAAAAGGTTGGGGTTGGTATTGTAAAAATACTAAATTAGGAAAAATGTTCCGTTTACCAGGGATGTAGAAATTGATGTATATAAAACAAAAAATGTTTTATATACTTTTACTCCTCCAACATCCCTACTCTTTTGTCTGTCAAAAGTATTTTCATTTGGCTAATAGCTAACTCATTGAGCTTCTTTAGTCGTTTCTTTTGACTCATCTTCTCGGCTATAAACAGAGCATTCAATGTTTCAAGATTTGCCAAACATACTAACTGTGAAACATTGGCTTCATCTCTTATGTTTCCTTTTTTATTGCCACTCTTTTCTCTCCACTCCTTAGCTGTCATTCCAAAGAGTGCAACATTTAGAACATCTGCTTCAGAAGCATAAACAAAAGAGGTCTGTTTAGGTGTTAAAGTAGAAGGAATCAAATTTTCTTTTATGGCTTCTGTATGTATGCGATAGTTTATCTTGGTCAGGTTTCGTTTTATATCCCATCCAAACTGTTTCTCTTCTTGCTCTTTAAGTCGTTGAAACTCTTTTATGAGATAAATTTTAAACTCTGCACTTATCCACATACCAAACTCAAATGCTATATCCTTATGGGCATAAGTACCACCATATCGACCTGCTTTAGCTACTAATCCTATGGCATTTGTTTTTTTTGTCCACTCTTTAACACTTATTTTATAGTTATTGAGTCCTGCCTTAGATGTAATTATGGCATATTCGCCATAATTAAAATCAGGGTTATGTATCTTCTCCCAAATACCAAGATACTCAACTGTATTTCTATTTCGTAACCAATCAGATATAAAGAAATCTCCATCTTTTGCTTTAATCATATCGGTTAAAGATATATAGTCATTTTCATTAACCGATATAACTGTTATCTCTTTCTCTTGCACTATTATCTTTGCCATATCAATACCTTTTTTGCTATTTTTATCATTTTAACAGAAAATAATATTTTTTATAAGAAATATGTCAAATTGTCATGTTTTAGGATTTTTCGTAGGGTACGGCTTTAGCCTACCATGAAATTAATGGCTAATAAAAATCAAATTTTTAAGAGATACAAAGATAAAGAAATTAAATACTTGCCTCTCCTCGTGGAGTTAAAAGAGCATTATCAAAAGATAATCTTCCGAAGCTAAAAAGCTAGGTCAATCTCTGGACAAGTAACAGATTCATAATATCACATTTCCTATTTTTTATCAAGATATACGAATCTTATGATTATTCATCTCGTCTCTAGGTATAAAGCCATGCCAATTGGGAATAATCGAATAAATATGTTTTGCTTGTTTGTATAATCAAAACGTAAAGAAAACTCCTCTTTCCATTTAAGTGTTAAAGAAGAGGGAACAACTATTAGAGAGATTTTTAACTCTTCACGTTTGTCTATCTCTTTGTATATCATTCCTGCTTCTATGGTCTTACCTAACCCCACCTCATCGGCAATCAATACACGGCTATTTTCAGAATTTAGAAATTTGATAAGTGGTTTATATTGGTGAGGTTCAGGGGTTAAACGGTTGGTGTTGTAGGAGTAGAGAATATCGGAGAGAGGTTTTTTAATAATGTTTAAAAAGATGGACTCTTTTAGCTCTTCTAAGCTAGAGAGCTTAACCGTTGAGCTTGGCTCTTCAAAGAGAATATCAGAAAGAGGAACATTTCGATCCTCTCCATCTATAAAAATCTCAGCATAACTATTAGCTTGACTTAGAACGATGACTTTTTGATTGGTTGGTTTGTAGATGGCTTTTTTCAAACTAATTCCCTATTTTTAGTTAATAGAGAATATTATAACAAAACTTAAAATTGCTACGATAACAATCGCCCAATATTTAATTAAGATTGGACTAAAGCATAATCTCTCTCTGCCCTTTGTTGTTTGGAGCAGAAAGTACACCCATCTCTTGAAGTTGTTCAATAATATTTGCAGAACGGTTGTAACCAATTTGTAGTTTACGTTGCAAGTAAGAGATAGAGGTCTTTTGGTCGCTTAAAATAATCTGTTTTGCATCTTCATACAACTCATCTAAGTCACCCTGAACACCAAGCCCTACTCTTGTGTCAGCTTCATCTTTTACTAAGTAACGTTCATCATACTCAGGAGCTCTCTGCTCTTTTAAGAACTCTACAATCTCTTCAATCTCATCTTCAGAGTTCCAAGGAGCGTGAATACGTACTAAACCATTTGTTCCTGGAGGAGTAAAGAGTGCATCTCCTTTTCCTAAGAGTGAGTCTGCTCCTAGTGCATCTAAGATGACCTTTGAGTCAATACGTTGTCCAACTCTGTAAGAGAGTCTTGATGGAAGGTTAGCCTTAATGAGACCTGTAACAACATCCACACTTGGTCTTTGAGTAGCCACAATGAGGTGAATACCCGAAGCTCTTGCCATCTGTGCAAGTCTTGCAATGGAGTACTCAACATCTTTACCACCGTTCATCATGAGGTCTGCTAGTTCATCAATGATGACTACAATAAATGGCATAGGGTCAAGACCTTTTTTCTTTGCTTTTTCGTTGTAGTTGTCAATATTTTTAGTACGACTTTCAGCCATCATTTTGTAACGACGCTCCATCTCTCCTACCATATTTGCTAAAGCTGCAATGGCTTTTGTCGCGTCGGTAATAACAGGAGTAATAAGGTGTGGAATATCATTGTAAATAGAAAACTCTAACATCTTAGGGTCAATCAGCATAAGCTTTAGAGAGTCTGGGTCGTTTCTGTAAAGCAATGAAAGAATCATGGCATTAATCCCCACCGATTTACCAGAACCTGTCGTACCTGCAATAAGCAAGTGAGGTAACTTCTTAAGGTCTGTTACAAATGGATTACCCACAATGTCTTTACCCATAGCAATGGTCAATGGCGACTTAGAGGTCATGAAGAGTTCACTCTCTAAAATATCTCTTAGGTAAATGGTGTCAAAAGTCTCGTTTGGAATCTCAATTCCAACAACATCTCGCCCTGGGATTGGTGCTTGAATACGTATGGTTTCAGCACGCAACGCCATTGCAAGGTCATCTTGTAAATTTAGAATTTTAGAGACTTTAACATTGGCTGCTGGTTTAAACTCAAAAGTCGTTACCAAAGGACCAGAGTAGATGTCCATTACTTCACCCGTAATCTTAAACTGCCCTAACTTGTCAAGAAGTTCATGCACCTTTCGGTCAATCTCCTCTTCGTTGATTTTTCTTGAAACCTTTGGTGCCTCTTCTAAGAACTCAAGATGAGGTAGTTCAAAATCTTCAGGCTCTTCAATTTCACCTTTTTCTATCTGTTCCATTAACTCACGGTTCTGTTTTAACTCATCAATAATCTTAGCTTTAGAGGCTTTCTCTGCAACAATACTCTCTTCGGTAATTGTCTCCTCTTCTTCAAATAACTCATCTTCATAATCATCTACTTCAATTTGCTCTTTTGGAACGCGTTTCTCTTTTTTAGTAGATTTTACTACCTGCATAGGTTCAATATCTAAATTACCCATATCATCCAAAGGACGATCTTCTAACATTGGTACATCTTCTGCAAACTCTTTTTTCTTTAAAGTTTTCTTTTTATGTGCTATTTTTCGTGGTGTTTTTTGTTTTACAGTTTTGGCTTTTGTACTTTTTCTAACTCTACCTTGTGAAACAATAGTGGTCATACTATCAGTACTTTTTTTATCGAAAAATGGATTTTCTATTTTGTTAGTTACAAAATTCCATAATGACTTACTCTTTTCAAAAAAAGTATTTTTATATTTCTGTAAATTTTTTATAAAACTTTTAACATCAGGAACTTCATTTAAAATTAACACTAAGGAGATTGCTGTGGAGAGTAACCAGAGTAACCACATTCCAGCTTTACCAATAAAAGGATTTAAAAAGTCATAAAGACTCAACCCAATGGATCCTGTTTTATAGATGTCAACTACTAATGTTTGAAACAATATAAATGAAATAAGTAGTAGTACCCATCCAGCATAAAACTCAACATCTTTTAAAAGATTTTTGTCTTTATATATACGATAAAGGGGATAGAGTAAAATAAGTAAATCTATATAGGCTAAATAACCAAAAAGTTTTATGTTTCCCTCACCATATAACTTTCCTATTTTTCCTACCATTTCAGTAGAGTGAAAAATAGTTGAAAATGCTCCAAATAAAAAAACAACTATAATAGTAAATATAAAAATATGCACCAAAACTCCTAAAATATTTGAAAAATTATAACATCATTTTAAGAGAAAAACCCCAAACATACTGCATTTTAAACGATTTTAAACAGTTTTTTTAAGAAATACTTGTTATTTTAAATAAATAATTGTAGAATTGACCATAAATATATTACAAAGGATGATTTAATGAAAAAAGCAGAGTTTATTGATGCAGTAGCAGAGAAGTCAGGTTTATCTAAGAAAGATGCAAATGAGGCATTAAATGCGATACTTGAAACAATTACAGAAGCACTAAAAGCTAAAAAAACTGTTAGTTTTATTGGTTTTGGTTCATTTACAACTGTAGAGAGAGCTGCTAGAGAAGCGAGAGTACCATTAACAGGTAAAACTGTTCAAATTCCTGCTAGAAATGCTGTTAAATTTAAAGTTGGTAAATCTTTAAAAGATACAGTAGCATAATTAACAATTATTTAAGTAACATCGCTGTATAATCGCATTCCAATTTAAATTGGAATGTGCCACAGTGATGGAACTGGTAGACTTGGTAGACTCAAAATCTTCTGCCTTAGGGCGTGTCGGTTCGAATCCGACCTGTGGTACCACATTTTTTAATCCCCAAATTTCTTATCTTATTTTCAAATTTAATTACTATTTTTCTGTTATAATTTTTAAAATTATATAATTAGGAATCTTATGAAACTTGTCGTTGCCATCTCAGGTGCATCAGGTATTGAGCTTGGAAAAAAATTTATTGACTATTTACCAAAAGAGATTGAAGTTCATCTTATTACAACAAACAATGCCCTTACCGTTAACCATTTTGAAAGACAAAATGTAACCCTTCATGAAAACTCAAACATTGCAGCATCCATAGCATCTGGCTCTTTTCAAGTAGATATGACGGTTATCATTCCTTGCAGCATGAATACTCTTGCTAAAATTTCATGTGGCATTGCTGACAACTTAGTAACAAGGGTAGCAGCTGTAGCACTTAAAGAGCAAAAGAAACTGCTTCTTGCTCCACGTGAAATGCCACTTTCAGCAATACCTTTAGAGAATATGCTGAAACTTTCTCGATTAAATGTTATTATTGCACCACCTGTCTTAGGTTACTACTCAGAATCTAGCACAGTTGAAGAGATGGAACGTTTTATCATTGGAAAATGGTACGATGTTTTAGGAATTGAAAATAATTTATATGAAAGATGGAGCTAACATGAGCAGATCAGCAATCTACCCTGGAACTTTTGATCCTTTAACCCTTGGACATTTAGATCTTATTGAACGTTCTTCTAAGATGTTTGATGAAATTATCATTGCCATTGGTGATAACCCTGACAAAAACCCTCTTTTTTCTATCTCTGAGCGTATTGACATGATAAAAAAAGCAACCGAACATCTCTGCAATATTAAACTCGTTACCTTTCACTCTCTCTTAATAGATTTAAGTAGAGAACTTGATACCAATATTATTATTAGAGGTATTCGTTCTGCTACTGATTTTGAATATGAACTTCAAATGGGATACGCAAATGTTGCTATGCAAAAAGAGTTAGAGACCATCTATCTTATGCCTTCACTTGAGTACTCTTATATCTCATCCTCTGTTGTTCGTACCATTTTAAAATTTGATGGAGAGGTTAACCACTTGGTTCCAAAGAGTATTTTAGAAGATGTAAAAAGAAAAGGTAAACAATAATGTATGTACTCTTTGAAGGCATTGATACTTGTGGAAAAAGTACACAGATAGAGCTTGTAGAAAAAGCATTTAACAATGTCGTAATTACAAAAGAACCTGGAGGAACAGCTTTTGGTGTTCATGCAAGAGAACTTCTACTTCAAGACTCTCTCTCTTCAAAAAGAGCTGAACTTCTACTTTTCTTAGCAGACCGTGCTGAACATTATGAAGAAATTATTAAACCTAACAAGGAGAAACTCATACTCTCTGACCGTGGTTTTCTCTCTGGTATTGGCTATGCTTTAGCCAATGGTGACTTTGACTTTGAACACCTAGTAGAACTCAACAAGTTTGCCCTTGAAGAGCATTTTCCAGATTTGATTATTTTATTTATTACCAATATGGAGACGCTACAACAACGTACCTCTGAGAAAACATTAGATGGTATTGAACTTAGAGGTTTAGAGTACCTTATGTCGGTGCAAGACCACATGGAAGAAAGCTTGAAGAAACTAGATATTCCTTATTTGTTAGTTGATGCTACTGAGAGTATTGAAAATATTCAAAATGTTATTACTGAGAGAATAAATCAGTTGTAGGTGTGACCATGTCACACGCCAAATAAAAGTCTAAACCTCTATTACAACCCGAAAACCTACAAAATAGTTCCGAGAACTAGCCCCAAGATTAATACGTCTAGCACTTCTACAATTTTGAGGTTCTGCACTCCAAGCACCACCTCTTAGACTCATCCCTTTGTCACTCTGAATCTTATGATGTGTTCCATCTCTTGGAGTTACTTCATAATTCTGAGCATATCTGTCAAGTGTCCACTCCCACACATTTCCATACATATCATACAGACCCCAAGGATTTGGCTTTTTTGTCCCTACATTGTGTGTAACTTTTTCTGAGTTCTCTTTACACCAAGCATACTCACCCAAAAGTGTCTCATCATGACCAAAAAAATACTTCTGCGTTGACCCTGCTCTACAAGCATACTCCCACTCTGCCTCAGTAGGAAGCCGTACTATTTTTTCCTCACGTTCACTAAGCCACTTACAGTATGCTACAGCATCAAGCCAAGTAACACGACGTACAGGAACATCGACACCTAAATGTTCATGTTTCTCTTTTGGCATCTCAACTCCTATTGCTTGTGCATATAACATGTAGTCTTCTACCGTTACTTGGTATTTTGACATGAGAATGTCATAGTCAATGGTCACTTCATGTACAGGCATCTCATTTAACATATATTCACTACCCATTAGGAATGTTCCTCTTGGGATTTTTATGTAGTTTTCTTTTATCATTTTTTCTTCTTTTATTAATTCTTTACATCATAACACAATTAATATTATGACAAAAACTTTAAATTAATTACTTTAACTTTTACTGTAACCTCTTCTATTTTCTCTTTTTCCAAATCAACCAAATATAAAACATCATAAGGAACCATATAACCATTTTCAAGCTTAGCAACCCCTGCACTCATCGCTGATGATATGTGTCTAATACATAGTTTATAGGCTTCTGTACTGCCGTCTGTATTGTAAAAAAGTTGTTTATCATGATTTTGAATTATCTCTTTAAATTTTTCGGTCATTAATTCTCTTTATATAGTTTATATTTTTCTACTATTTTATCAAATTAACAGTATAATTCCAAAAAAATATAGGAACAAATAATGATAAATGCACTTCGAGGAATGAAAGACTTAACTTTTGAAGAGAGTGAACGCTTTGTGCATATTGTTAATACAGCAACTAAAGTAGCCAAAAAGTATGGTTACTCATACATAGAGACTCCTATTTTAGAAGAGACAAAACTTTTTAAACGCTCGGTTGGTGAGAGTTCTGACATTGTTGGAAAAGAGATGTACCAGTTTATGGACAAAGGTGACAACGATGTCTGTATGCGTCCAGAGGGAACAGCTGGTGTGGTTCGTTCTTTCGTTCAAGCCAAACTAGACAGAAGACAAAACGAAAAATTTAAGTTTTTCTACTATGGTCCAATGTTTCGTTATGAACGTCCTCAAAAAGGTCGTCTAAGAGAGTTTCACCAGTTTGGTTGTGAAAGTTTTGGAGAGGCTTCTGTTTACGAAGACTTTACCATTATCTCTATGATTGGTGACATTTTTAAAGAGCTTGGTATTGGTTATGATTTACAGATTAACTCTCTTGGTTGTCCAGAGTGTATGCCTCCTTATAGAGAGAAACTTATTGGATTTTTAACAGCATGTAAAGATGAACTCTGTGAAGATTGTAATCGTCGTATCGGTACAAACCCTATTCGTGTTCTTGACTGTAAAAATGAGAAGTGTCAAACCCTTTTAACCAACTCACCAAAACTCATAACTAATCTTTGTGAAAATTGTGACTTTGACTTTAAAAAACTTACTCAACTGCTTGATAAAGCAGGTATTGGCTATGAAGTAGATACTCACTTAGTTCGTGGTCTTGACTACTACTCTAAAACGGCTTTTGAGTTTGTAAGCAATGAAATTGGAGCTCAATCTGCCATTGCTGGTGGTGGACGTTACGATAAACTTGTAGAGTTTTTAGATGGTAAACCTACGCCTGCTGTTGGTTTTGCGTTAGGAATGGAGCGAATTATGGACTTGGTTCAAATGCCAGAAATTGAACGTGAAGGTTACTACCTTGGTGCTATGGATGAAGAAGCTATAGACACACTGTTTCCTCTTGCTTCTGCAAAAAGAGCTACCAAAAAAGTAAGCGTTGAGTATGCTCCGAAGAAGCTCAAAGCCCACCTGAAAAATGCTGACAAGGTCAATGCTCGTTACTGTGCTGTTATTGGTGAAGATGAACATAAAAACGGAACTATTTGGGTTAAAGATTTAGTTGAAAAAACCGAAGAGACCATAGCTCAAAAAGAATTTTAATCTTTACCTCTTCTATACTTGAAATAGTCTTAAGTTTTTTAAACAATATTTTATATAAAGACGATATTATGTATGGAAGGATTTTGTATGAAGAAAAATATTTTAAAAATAATTTTTGTAATATCTTTTTTTATTTTAGGTTGGATGGGACACTCTTTTTATCAACAAAAGCAAAAAGAGTCTTCTAAGCCTAAAAGCACAACTATTGTTAAACCCCTTACTATCCTAGAAAAAATCAAAGCTAAAAAACAGTTAAATGTTATTATTTTAAATGCTCCTACTGTTTACTATGTCGGTGCTGATAACTACCAAGGATTCGAATATGACCTAATTTCTGCTTTTGCAAAAAGTATTAATGTTAAATTAAATTTAACTGTTGTGCATACCATTAAAGAAGCGTTAGAACTTACACGAAAAAATATTGCTGACATTACAGTAGCTTCTCTAACTGCAACAAAAGAGAGAGAAAAAGAGTTTAAGTTTGGTCCCTATTACCATAGTATAACCGAACAGCTTATTTGTCATAAAAGTCTATTTAAACAAGATCATATACCTCAAAGTATTGATGAGTTAGTTGATTTAAATATTACAGTTGCTAAAGATACCAACCATGAAGCAACACTAAATAAGATTAAAAATAAAATTGAAAAGTTTGATTTTAATACAACAATTGACTTTTCTACGGAAGAGCTACTCTATAAAATTTGGAAAAAAGAGATAAATTGTACAGTTGCAGACTCTCATGCATTTATGATTAGTCAACGCTATTACCCTGAATTAATACGTGTTATGAACTTAAGTGAAAGAAAAAATCTAGGTTGGATCATACAAAAAGGAGATAATTCACTAAGTGATGCTCTTTTTAGATGGTTAAACAAATTTGAACGTTCAGGGAAAATGGCTGAACTCAATGGCTTTTACTTTGATTTTCTAAATATTTTTGACTATTATGATACAAAAATATTTCATAAACGCTTAAAAAGTACTCTACCAAAATATGAAAAATATTTTAAAAAAGCTGGAAAAAAATACCATATTCCATGGGTCATTTTAGCAGCACAATCTTATCAAGAATCACATTGGAATCCAAATGCAAAAAGTTTTACTGGAGTTCGTGGTATGATGATGCTTACAAACAATACAGCTAAACTTCTTGAAGTTAAAAATCGTATTAATCCTAAAGAGAGTATATTTGGTGGAGCTAAATATTTTGCAATGATGAGAAAAATTTTTCCAAAAGAGATAGAAGGAAAAAATCTTTGGGCATTTACTCTTGCTGCATACAACGTTGGTCTAGGACATATTTATGATGCACAAAAACTTGCCAAGAAACTCAATAAGAATCCATATTCATGGAAAGATTTAAAAACAGTACTTCCTTTACTATCTCAAAAAAAATATTATAAAAATTTAAAATATGGTTATGCAAGAGGAACTGAACCTGTGCGTTATGTTGATGCTATTCAACACTACTATGACATCATTGTTCAAAGTAAAATGCCAAAAGTCAAAACTCTACCTAAAAGTGAATCTAACACTACAAAAGATAGCAATAATACAAAGGGAACCATATAAAAAAGAAAGTATAATTTTGTATTAATTTTTAATATATTTTAGGGAGTTACCGATGAAACTTGGCGTAAATATAGACCATATTGCTGTTTTAAGAGAAGCAAGAAAAATTGCTGATCCTAATCCACTTGATGCTTTAAGTATTGTTAAACGTGCTGGTGCTGACCAGATTACTATTCACTTACGTGAAGATAGACGGCATATACAAGATATTGATGCACTGAACATCATCTATCACTCTTCTCTACCCATTAATCTTGAGTGTGCTTTAGCCCCTGAAATTATTGATATTGTTTGTGAACTACAGCCCCATAGAGTCACTCTTGTTCCTGAAAAACGTGAAGAGGTTACCACAGAAGGTGGGTTAGATATTTTTTCTAATGCTGAACAACTTACAAAAACCATTCGAAGACTACACCAACACGAAATTGATATTTCACTTTTTATTGACCCAACTTTAGAAAACATTGAAATGTCTCAAAAATTAGGTGTTGAATGGATTGAGTTTCATACAGGTAAATATGCAAATATATATGCAATGCTCTTTTCAAATTTAGGAAATACTCATCACTCTATTAAAGAACTTGAACTACCACGGAATAAATTGAGTCAAATGTTAGAAGAGGAGCTAACACTCTTACGTTCTCTTTCATGTGATGCAATGGAGCTTGGTTTAAAAGTTGCAGCTGGTCATGGACTAAACTATCACAATGTTACAGAAATTGCTGATATAGAGACTATTGAAGAGCTAAATATTGGTCAAAGTATTATTGCACGTTCAATTTTTACAGGTCTTGAACAAGCTATTTTAGATATGAAAACACTACTTATTAGATAAAATAAAAAAGGAATTAATTTGAATAGAATATTACAAATGTTAGAGCTACAACAGGAGTTAAATGATGCAACAAATGGTCTAAACTGGGAAGATGGAACTACCAAAAATGGTAAAAAAATTGATTGGAGACGTTGTATCTATCTAGAAGCAGCTGAACTTGTTGAATCTTACCCTTGGAAGCATTGGAAAAATATTGATGCATCTCCTGACTACGCAAATATTAAAATAGAAATTGTAGATATTTGGCACTTTGTAATGTCCGAAGCACTACGTCTTTACAAAATTGAGAATTTAGGTTCTATCTCAGATATTGCAATAACTGTTACAAAAATGCAAGGATTTAATGAGTTCTTAAACGCTGAACAAGGGAAACAACTTGATGTTTATGAAGAAATCTCTTTAGTAGAAGATATGATAAAAATACTTTTCTGTGAAAGTGACATCAACTCGCTACTTATCTCATTTTTAACAATGGCATCTAAATTAAACCTCAAACTTCCAGAATTATATGAACTCTATATAGGAAAAAATATTTTAAATAAGTTTAGACAAAATCATGGATATAAAGAAGGTTCTTACATTAAAGAGTGGAATGGAAAAGAAGACAACGTTATTATGCAAGCAATCTTGGCTTCAAAAAGTGATATTACCCCAGAAGCACTCTATGTTGCTTTAGAGCTAAAATACCCTAAAGCATAAAATAAAACATGTACCTCTATGGTACGTGTTTCATTAAATCTACTGTTGTAACACCATTACCAACTGAAACTTCTCTAACTAAACGTACTGTTTTTGATCCAGAAAAACCACACTCTTCAGCACACTTCATGGTTCCAACTAAATAGTACTCACCTTTAGGTACACCATAAAAATCAAATTTACCAGAATTATCAGAATAGGTAAATTTCATATAATTATAAAGTCTTTTATCTGTTTTTGAAAGTTTATAACCACCTAGATAACTCTCTTGATACCATTGTCTCGAATATGAAGTAACTGGATTTAACCATAATTTTAATTTTCCTCCAGTAACTTTTTCAGATGTATATGAATTTTCTAAATAAATTTTTCCACTTACTGTACTTCTACCTCTTTTTTTAACATATTTATACTCTTCTACTGGAAAAGGCATACGCTCTATAAGTTCATCAGAAGAATGCACTTCAGTAAGATTTTCATCTCCATAACCATCAACCATTTCACCTAAAGATGGACTATTAACAGGGACATCAACTCTATTACCAAGACCGGAATTATTACCATTTCTGCCCAATAAAATTTCTTCTCTAATAACAGCTCTTTTTACTGGCGTAGTTACCGATCTATGTACACTATTCGCTCCTGGTTGAACAATAATAGTACGTTCACTACATCCAACTAACCCCAAAATAGTTAATGATAGCAAAGTATATTTAATTGTTTTTCTACACATTTAATCTCCTAATATTATGTTAAAAGTCTATTTACCTAAACAGAACTCTCCAAACATTTTATCTAAAATTTCTTCAGAATCATATGGTTTAGAGATAGAACTAAGTGCTGTAATCGCATCTTGAAGATGATAAGAGAAAAACTCTAACTCACCTAAAAGCAGAGGTTCTTTTGCTTCTAATATAGCTTGTTTTGTTTTTTGAACAGCCTCAATCTGGCGTGTAGAGATCAACATTAACTCTTCATCTTGTCCAATACTATTGAAAAATTCTTCTAATCTATTGGTTAACTTCTTAAAATCATTCTTAGCAGATACATCAATAGTATTAAATCCTTTTAATGGATTTAAATCTAAAAGTGGTTCTAAGTCAGACTTATTAAGTGTAACAATCAGCTCTTTATCTTCTATAGCATTAATAATTTCAAGAATCTTTTTATCTTCTTCATCAAACTCTCTACTTAAATCAAAAAGAGCAATAACCACATCTGCATCTTCAATAGATTCCAATGAACGCTCTACTCCAATTTTTTCAATACTGTCTCGTGCATCACGAATTCCAGCCGTATCAATAAGACGTATAATATGTGTCCCAATACGTACCTGCTCTTCAATAGTATCCCGTGTGGTTCCAGCTATATCACTTACAATAGCTCTATCATGTGCTAAAAAGCCATTTAGAAGTGAACTCTTACCAACATTTGGTTTTCCTATAATAGCAACTCTAAAACCTTCTATAAGACCTTTACGACGATGAGAAGCATCTACAATGTTTTCTATCTTTAAAACTAATGCATCTAACTGTGTTATAATATTAGCCAAAATATCTTCGGGAATATCCTCTTCAGCATAGTCAATCATAACCTCAGAGTAAGCAGTTGCACGAAGCATTGCTTCCCTACTTTCATCAATAAACTCTTTTAAATCACCTTTGAGTTGTTTTGCTAAAATTTTTGCAGCATCAACAGACTTTGCTTCAATAAGTTTAGCAATCGCTTCTGCTTTTGTTAAATCTATTTTTCCATTAAGAAAAGCACGTTTTGAAAACTCCCCTGGTTCAGCCAAAACTGCTCCATGAGCTAGAAGTGTCTCCAGAATCTCTTGTGCAACAATCATTCCACCATGACATTGAAACTCAACAATATCTTCACCAGTAAAAGAGTGTGGATTTTTAAAATAGATAAGAATAGCATGATCAATTAAATCATTATCTTTATTATAAAGAGAAGTTAAATGTGCATGTCTTGGTTGAATATTATCTTTCTGAGAAATAATTTTAGCAAGAGTAAGTGATAAAGCACCACTTACTCGTATAATAGAAATTGAAGAAATACCACTTGCCGTAGCAATGGCAGCAATTGTATTAGACATTAAAAATTAATCACTTTTTCGTGTATTGAATTTATTAATAATAATAAACTTTTTACCATCTTTACCTGTTTTAATCGCAATATATTTATCCGGGAACATTGCACGTAACTTCTCTAATGCAATTTGAACTAAGATTCCATCAAGAGGCTTAGTCTTACCTTTTCCATGTTCAAGAATATGCTCAGCAATTGGTTTTAAATAGTTGTCAATCATCTCCTCTTGTGCTTGAATAAACTCTGCAATTTCAAGTTTAATATAGAGATTATATTGTGCATTAATCCAGTTAAATAACATATATGAAAGAGCATTATATCTATATCCCTCTTTACCAATAAGTAACGCTGCATCTTCACCATCTATAAAAATATGAGCTATACCATTAAAAACATCTACTTCAACAGTATCAATTTCAAAACAAGCAACTTTCATAAGCTGTTGAATTTTCTCTTCAATCTCTATAGATCTTTCTCTATTCTCTGGAGTATCTCTATCATCATCAAAAATAACTTCTTCTTTTTCTTCAACTAAATTTTCTTCTGAAGTTTCACTGAAAAATCCATCTACTATTTCATCTTTTTTCTCAACTGTAACATTTGAAAAGTCAATACTTCTTTCTTCTTGAGTAATCTCTTCTATTTCTTTAGAAACAACAACCTCTTTTTCCTCAGTTATTGTTTCAACAGGAGATTGTTCAATTTTTTCTTTTTTCTCTATTACTTTATCTTGAACAATACTCTTCTTAACAGCTATAATAATAGCTGTCTTTTTAAAAAGTCCCATCACACCAGAGGTTGGATGTTGTACTATTTCATAATTTATCTCTGTAACAGAACAAGATAATTCTTTTGCTGCCTTGCTGTAGGCTTCTTCTAATGTGTCAGCTTCAATTCTTTTCATTTGCATCTCCTCAATATCCCCAATATCTTATATTTTATTTTTGTAATGCTACTTTAGCAGCTTTTTGTTTTTCGTATGCTCTATTAATAATAATTTGTTGCACAATTGTAAATACGTTGTTCACTAACCAATAAAGTACCAATCCAGCAGGGAATGTTAAGAAAAACAGTGTCATTACCACTGGTAAAAATTGGAAAATTTTCTGTTGCATTGGATCAGTCATTGTATTTGGTGTCAATTTCTGTTGATACCACATAGAAGCACCCATCAAGATAGGTAATACATAAAATGGATCTTGAACTGAAAGATTATGAATCCATAATGCCCACTCTGCACCTTGTAACTCTACTGAGTTTAGAAGAACACGATAAATACCAAAGAAAATTGGAATTTGTAAAATCATTGGAAGACATCCACCCATAGGGTTTGCTCCATTCTTTTTATACATCTCCATCATTTTTGCATTCATCTTTTGTGGATCTTTTCCATACTTCTCTTTAAGTGCTTTCATCTGTGGTGCAAGATCTTTAAGCTTTTGCATAGACATCATACCTTTGTATGAAAGAGGGAAAAGTACAAGTTTTACAAGTAACGTAAAGAGTACAATTGCCCATCCCCAGTTACCAATATGATTATGGAACCATTGAAGAAGTTTAAACATAGGTTTTGAAAGGAAAGTCACCAATCCGTACTCAATTGCATCTGTCAACTTAGGATTAATATTTTCTAAAATATTTGACTCTTTAGGTCCAAGATATCCATGTAAAGCAAAAGATTGTTCACCTTGTACAAAAACTAAAGCATTTTCATCTTTAGTAACTTGTGTATAAATATTCAATGGTTTTTCGAAATTATATAAGATAGAAGTGAAGTATCTATCAAATGAAGATGTAAATTCAACATTTGGAATGGTTAAATCTTTCTCTGCATCACCATCTTCTATAATTTCAATCTCACCATTACTTTTCTTAATCATAATACCTTGAACAACCATATATCTTGTATGATCAGCACTTGGTCTCTCACCCGTCATAACAAAATACTCTTCTGGAGTAGAAAGATTTATATTAATGTCATAATGACCATCTTTATAAAAAGTTAACTCTTTAGTCACCGTTGTTGAACTTAACTTTTGAGTTAATATCAACTTTCCTACTCCTGAATTTAAATCAACAGTTGAAGTTGATGCACTATATGGTGTTTTAAGTGCTTCTGCATTTAAATTTATGTCAGCAAAACGAATCTCTAAAGGTTTAACCCATAAAGGATTCAAAAGTTCTAACTCTTTTCCTTCATATTCGTATTTTTTCTCTAACATTGTTACTTGAGCAATACGTCCCAATTCATCAATACTATAAACAAATCTATCAGAAGTAACTGTAGATAATGCTTTTACTTTTGAAAGAGGTGCAGAAGAAGAAGTAGCTGGTACTTGTGTTGATGGTGCTGTATTTTTAACAATTTGTGGTGTCGCTTGTACACTGTTAACTGTTTGATTAGCATCAAGAGTTGATGGAGTCTTTGGCATAAAGAAGTCAAAAGCTATAAATACTATGAATGACAATGTCAATGCAAGTAAAAGCCGTTTTTGAAGATCGTTTTGTTGTTCCACTAGAAATTACCTTTTTTATTCTTTAATATATTAAATATTTACTTTTATGTTAAATTATATTAATATTTTAAGAATTATATTTAAATTAATAGGTAAATTATATCAAAAAGTGTTTAAAAAAATCATTGTATCAACACTTTTAAACGCTTTAATGCTTTAATTATCTCTTGGGTGGTTTTATTATACTCACTTGTCAGTAAATTGGGCTTTGCAACAAGTATATATTTGCCAGTTTTAAGATTGTCAATATTATTGAGAAATTGAGCACGAAGTAATCGTTTTGCTCTGTTACGATGGACAGCATTACCAACTTTTTTGCTGGCAACTATCCCAACTTGATACCCCTCTTCCGAAGATTGAAAGAAAAGCACAAATTGTGAATTATGTACAGTTTTAGAGTTATTGTAAACTCTGTTGAACTCTTTAGTAGTTTTAATACTACTAAAATGTTTTAAACTGCTAATCTTTTTCTACCTTTTGCTCTTCTAGCAGAAATTACTTTTCTTCCGTTTTTAGTTTTCATTCTTGTTCTAAATCCGTGAGTTCTTTTTCTTGGTGTGTTATGTGGTTGAAACGTTCTTTTCATAACTAAGTACCATCCTTATTAGTATTTTACCCAAGTCTAAACATGAGCATTAATTTGAAACGCGATTTTACACCAACTATGCTTAATAAGTTGCTAGAAAATATAACATTTTTTACTATACCCCTTTAATTTATCACTTTTGGGTTACATTCCCATCTTTATGATATAATCATATATAACTAAAATTTAAAGAATTAATGAAATATGGCAAAAAAAAAGAAAAAACAGACAATTAAAATTAACAATAAAGTAAAAGAGCTTATGAATGGTGACCCTTTTGATGAAGGAATCAAATATTTAAGTGAAGATATATTAGTTGAGCTTACCATGTTGCTTGACTTAAAAGTTCCAATGCTTGTAAAAAAAGAGATGGTTCGGGCTTTACGTCAAGTTTGGTCAGAAGGAAACACACAACTTCGACTACATATTGTTAACTATCTAGATCAGATGAACGTTAAAAAGTCAAGAGTAGACGAAAGTGATAAAGTCTCTTATATTGTATCACTCTTAGAACCACTTGAGCATGATAAAGAGGAAGAACAACTCATACTCTCTGCTTTTGTTGATACAAAATTCAATAAAATTAGTCAAGATAAGATTGCAAATAAGTTAAACTATATTCGTCAACAAAAACTTATGAATCTATGGGAAAAAAAGGTCGATGTAGAGTTTAATACTCTCTCACAAATAGAATTTTACCACTCTTATGAGTTTGCTATGAATGAAGAGACTTTTTATAAGTCACTATTGACTACTAGTTGCACCATAGAAAATGATTTACTCTTACATAAAGATGAAGCTTATATTGAAGAGCAACTAAATGCATTAAAAGTATCTTCTATAGCAAAAAAGAGAGAAGAGATAGCCATCTTTCTAGAAAAGGTTAAAAACAATCATAAATATTTGTCAGAAAGTGAAATCATTAAACTCATACGCAGTATGCCTCCAGAAGACAACTTTTATGAGATAGAGATACCTCTTAATATTTTAAGAGAAATTGTTGCTATTATTGATCCTTTTTATAAACTGACACTGCAAGGTAGTAGCATAGTCATTACTAAAGAAAAATCTTACTCTCTTTATGAAACTTCTCTACCCTATACAGCCGTTGTAAGCTATGGTCGTCCTTTTATTTTTCATCATATTTGGCAAGGAGAAGCTCTTCCAATAGAAGAAGATTTTAAACTGGTTAAAAAAGAGATGAAAGTGCATTTTGAACAGACTATTCAAGACATTGAAGAGGAGCTTTTCTCCTTAGCAGAAGGCTTAGAGTTAGAAGATAAAGTCATTGAAAAATATATTTTACAATTTATTGAACCCCATATTACAACAGCAAAAACACTAAAAGTAAAAGAGAAGGTAAAACGACGTATTGTTTACCATTTTATGGAGTATATTCGTCCACTAAAAGAGAAACGACGTAAAGAGGAACTTTTGGCTAAAACCATTCGTGACTTTAAAAACCTTTTCCCTTTGGCTAGATTACTTAAACGTGAAATATTTTTTCATGTTGGACCAACCAACTCTGGAAAAACTTATGAAGCTTTAAAGGCTCTTGAGGAGGCAGATACAGGTTACTACTTAGCACCTTTACGTCTTTTGGCACTAGAGGGGTATGAGAACCTAAAAGCAAAAGGTGTTGGTGTTTCACTCATTACTGGTGAAGAGGAGATTATTGACGAAGAGTCTACGCATATTAGCTCAACCATTGAGATGATGAATGGTTCAGTCGATGTAGATGTTTGTGTCATTGATGAGATACAGATGATAAGTGACCGTGACCGTGGTTGGGCATGGGCAAATGCACTCATTGGTGCTCCTGCAAAAAAAGTCATATTAACTGGTTCAGCAGATGTTTTAGATGCAGTTACAGAACTTTGTGAATACCTAGAAGAGCCTCTAACTGTCATTCATTTTGAGCGTAAAAACGAACTTAAACTACTCACTCAACCGACACCTATTAAAGAGATAGAAAAAGGAACAGCAGTTATTGCTTTTTCACGTCGTGATGTCTTAGGTCTTCGTCAACAACTTTCTCAAAAATATGAAGTATCCGTTGTTTACGGAAACCTATCACCAGAAGTACGACGCGAAGAGGCTAGACGATTTAGAGAAGGAAAATCTGACGTATTAGTAGCAACTGATGCCATTGCAATGGGACTTAACTTACCCATTAAAACCCTACTCTTCTCAAAAGACAACAAGTTTGATGGTCTAAGAAGACGTGAGCTACTCCCTACAGAAGTAGCACAAATTTCTGGTCGTGCTGGACGTTATGGTTTAGAAGAGGTAGGATACATCGGTGCCTTAGACACTAAAGCATTAGAGACCATAAAGTCTAAGTTTTACCAACCCTTACCTACTTTAGAACTCCCCTTCTCCGTAATGGCAAGTTTAGAGCATGTTATGCTTATTGGTGAAATTTTAGAGACAGAGAACCTATCTACCATTTTAAACTTCTTTGCAGACAACATGGAGTTCGAAGGTCCTTTTGTAGCTGCTAACCTAGACTCCATGCTAGAAATCTCAACCATTGTTGACGAGTATAGACTAGACCTAAAGACACGTTTTCATTTAGCCTGTGCCCCTGCTTCTATCTCTTCCCCTTATATAGAGTCTGTTTTTCATAGATACATCAAACAGATTGAAGCTGAGCAACCTGTAGCATATCTCCCACCACGAGACCTACCAAAATTTGCACAGACCAATGAGATGATGCTCAACGCAGAAGATAGAGTTCGAGAAATCTCTCTCTATTTATGGCTCTCATTTAAATTTGAAGAGCTATTTCAAGAGACACAAAAAGCCCTTGATGCTAGAGTACGACTAAACAACTACATAGAAGCCTCTCTAAAACAAGGAAACTTCGTCAAAAAATGTACACGTTGCTCAAAAAGCCTAGACTTCACCTACCGTTTCTCAATCTGTGACAGTTGTTTCACAAAAGGAAGAAGAGGAAGCCGTCCTAACAATAGAGGAGCAAGAAATGGTGGAAACAGAAATAACGATAGTAAAAATGAAGAAAGAGAAAAAA